>Ga0172380_10000627_pt1 | contig 65999 bp, 54 predicted proteins | sample Leawe162metaG_FD_119747 | JGI IMG/M metagenome (GOLD analysis project Ga0172380, IMG submission 119747) | Leachate microbial communities from a municipal landfill in Southern Ontario, Canada - Leachate well 162 metaG | ecosystem: Engineered > Solid waste > Landfill > Unclassified | place... | reverse complement strand
TGCGGCAAGCGGGACGGCGATGCGTGCTCCGGCACGTGAGCCGGCCCGATCGTCGCAAGATACGGTGCCCTGTACCCGCTTACACCACCTCGGTCCCTACACCCTGCTGAGTAAACATTTCCAGCAGGATGGCATGTTCCACCCGTCCGTCGATGATATGCGCCTTGCCCACCCCGCCACGGACCACGCCCTGGCAGCACTTGACCTTGGGGATCATGCCTCCGCCGATAATTCCATCCGCAATGTACTGGTCGGCCGTGTCGCAGGTCATGGAGGAGATCAGTGCCCCTGCTTTGTCCAAGACCCCGGCCACATCGGTGAGCAGGATCAGTTTTTCCGCCTTGAGATGGGTAGCGATGGCTCCGGCCACGAGATCGGCATTGATGTTGTAGGCCTGCCCGTCTTCACCAACGCCCACCGGGGCGATGACCGGGATGAAGTCCTGGGCGTCCAGGGTGTGGAGGATTTGCGGGTTGACCGTGGTCACCTCCCCCACCCGGCCGAGGTCGATAATCTCCGGCGGGGTGTTTTCGGCCTGGGCCTTCATGATCGTCATCTTCCGCGCCTTGATCAGGTCGCCGTCCCGGCCGGAAAGACCGACCGCCTTGCCCCCGTGGAAATTGATCAGGCCGACGATTTCCTTGTTCACCTTGCCAACCAGGACCATCTCCACCACATCCATGGTCTCGCCATCGGTGACCCGCATCCCCTGCACATAATCGCTCTTGATATTCATCTTGCCCAGAAATTTATTGATCTGCGGCCCCCCGCCATGCACCACCACGGGATTGATCCCAACGTACTTCATCAAAATGATGTCCAGGGCGAAGCTTTTTTTCAGCCCCTCATCCACCATGGCATGACCGCCATATTTAATGACCACGGTTTTGCCGTAAAATTTCTTGATATACGGCAAGGACTCGATGAGGATCTTGGCTTTTTCGATACCTGTCTGCATGGCCGTCTGTCTGTAATGGTTGGCTGGTCGATGGCGGATTTTTCGGAAAAAATCCGCCGCTTGCTGGTGATAACACACAAAATATATCCCCCCGGCGGCAATCTGTAAAGAAGATAGGCGGGCAAAAAACAGCCAGCCTCTTCCGGCAAAGCGATTGCCGATAAACCTGGATGCTGGTATCTTTAATTATTCGTAACTATCCAGCCCGATGCCGGAAATGACAATAACCACCGAACCGTAACTATTCAGCAGTGCCCCAGGTTGCGGTAAGTGGGGCGGCGATGCGTACCTCGGGTCCGTGAGCCGGCCTGATCGCCGCAAGATGGGGTGCTGCTGGATAGTTACAATTATTCAACTTCCACCCGGACTTAGAGAAACCAACAACATGAAACCATTCCTCCGTTTTTTCTGCCAGCTTCTCTTCCTGGCTCCATTTCTGGTCGCCGTGCCCGGCCTGGCCGCACCGGCCGCCGCCCCAGCCAGCGGTAAACCGCCGATTCATGTCGAGGCGGACCGGATGGTTTCCATGAAAAATGAAAACGCGGTTCTTTTCACCGGAAACGTGGATGCCAGACAGGGCCAGATGACGATCCGCGCTGCGGAAATGACGGTTTACTATCTTTCCACCGGAGAAAAAGCCAGCCTGCCTCAGAGTGAAGAGCGCAGTCTCAAAAAGCTTGTCGCCACAGGCAATGTGGAAATCCAGAATAACGGCATGACCGGCTCCGGTGACAAAATGGAATATTATGAAGCCGAACGCAAAATGATTCTCCTCGGCAACAGCAAGGTCTGGCAGGACAACAATCTCGTTACCGGCCATACCGTTGTCGTTTTTCTCGACCAGGGCAAGAGCATCGTGGAACGAGGCACGGAGAAAGGCGAGCGGGTCAAAGCATTCTTTTATCCAAGTGCAAAGTGAAAAGTTAAGAATGAAAAGTTAAAAGATACGCAAAGATGCGGTAAGCATGATGGCCGTGTGCCACACTTTGCCCTCTCCACTTTTAATTTTTCATTATTTTCCCCGGAGGCTCCCTTGTCTGTTCTGGAAACAAAAGAGATTGTCAAACGCTATAAAAACAGGACGGTGGTGGACGGGATCAGCCTGCGGGTTGAAACCGGCACGGTGGTCGGGTTGCTCGGGCCAAACGGCGCCGGAAAAACTACGACCTTCTATGCCATTGCCGGATTTGTCCGGCCGGACGCAGGCGTCATTCTGCTCGATGGCAAGGATATCACCTCCCTGCCCATCCACCAACGGGCAAGGAAAGGGCTGTCCTATCTGCCGCAGGAATCCTCGATTTTCAAAAAGCTCACTGTGGAAGAAAATGTCCGCATCGTTCTTGAACCGCTCGCTCTAACCAAGATGGAGATCAACAGCCGGGCCGGCAAGCTCATGGAAGATCTGAAGATCACCCATCTGGCCGACAACCGCGGGCATCAACTATCCGGGGGCGAACGCCGTCGGGTGGAAATAATGCGGGCTCTGGCCACCAATCCGCATTTCATTCTTCTGGACGAACCCTTTGCCGGGATCGATCCGCTATCGGTGGCCGATCTCCAGCAGATCATCGGCAACCTGAAAGAGCGCGGCCTGGGGATACTCATCTCCGATCACAACGTCCGGGAAACCCTTTCCGTCTGCGATAAGGCCTACATCATCAGCCAGGGGAAGATCCTCATCCATGGCAATGCCGCAGAGATTGTCGGCAACGCGGAGGCCCGGAGGATGTATCTCGGGGAAAACTTTACCCTGTAGGAGCGCCGCTGAACTTTTCCCCCGGCACGACTCTGGCGCAAAATAACCTTTCTTCCCACCCTTCCTCCAAATTCTTCTTGCAAAAACCTTGCCGTCATGGACTTATACTCTTATCAGGGTCGCGCAATCCCGCGTCGACCGATACTCGACGTTTCACGGTAAAGGAATCCGGCAACCATGGCTTTTGAACTGAGACAGCAGATGAAACTCAGCCAGCAACTGGTGATGACCCCCCAGTTGCAGCAGGCCATCAAGCTGCTCCAGCTTTCCCGCCTTGAGCTTGCCGAAACCATCCAGCAGGAAATTGAGATCAATCCGGTGCTGGAAGAAGCCGCTGACAGCCAGGACCAGACAGAGACAGAGCAAGAAGGCTATGGCCACGAGCAGCTTGACGCCCCGCAGCCCGAGCCGGAAAGGACCGCCGAGGTCCAGATGGAAAGCGACTCCTCCTTGCAGGAAATAGACTGGGCAAATTACAGTAACGAATATGAAAGCGGCTCCTCCCGGGGCACGGATAACGACCTGCCCTCCAGCCTTGACATCCTGACGTCCAAACCGGATCTGCACGCCCATCTTGCCTGGCAGCTGACCTTTTCCCATCTTACTGAGGAGGAAATGGAGGTCGGCCATTTCATCATCGGCAACCTTGACCGGGACGGATTTCTGGTGGTGACGGAGGCGGAAATTGCCGAAGGCACGGGATGCGATCCGACGATGGCCCACCGGCTGATCAGGGTGGTTCAGGAGATGGACCCGCCTGGGGTCGGAGCCAGGGATCTCAAGGATTGTCTGTTGTTACAGCTTGCCCACCTGGGGCTTGAGAACTCCCTGGCCGCAGCAATAGTCCGGGAGCATCTGCATACCCTGGAGAACAGAAATTTTGCGGCCATTGCCCGAGCCACGGGCCGCCCTATAGAGGAGATCCTCGCCGCCATCAAGGTGATCACCGGGCTTGACCCGCATCCGGGCAGGATTTATACCGAAGAAGAGCCCCAGTACATCACCCCGGATGTCTATGTGCACAAGATCAGCGGCGAATACGTCATTCTGCTAAACGATGAAGGGCTGCCCCGCCTCAAGGTCAGCAACTATTACAAGGATATCCTGAAAAAGGATTCCGGCGCCCCGTCCGATACCAAGAATTACGTGCAGGACAAACTGAAATCCGCCCTCTGGCTGATAAAAAGCATCCATCAGCGGCAGCGCACCATCTACCGGGTGGTGGAATCTCTCCTCAAGTTCCAGTACGATTTTTTTGAAAAGGGGATAGCCTTTCTCAAACCCCTGGTCCTCCGGGATGTGGCCGAGGATCTCGGCATGCACGAATCGACGATCAGCCGGGTGACGAGCAACAAGTACGTACACACCCCCCAGGGCACCTTTGAGCTGAAGTACTTCTTCAACTCCTCCATCAGCCGCCATGACGGCGGGGAGGCCATGGCCTCGGAAAGCATCAAGGAACGCATCCGCAGCATCATCGGCGGCGAGAACCATCAAGACCCCTTAAGCGACAATGCCATCGCCGAGATCTTCGCCAGGGAGGATATCAAGCTGGCCCGACGCACCGTGGCCAAGTACCGGGAGCAACTGGGGATTCTCCCTTCAAAATTCCGAAAAATGCCCAAACTGAGCTGAACGGCCTATCCTGAGTAATTACAACGCCATGCCTGAATCCAGCAGCCCGCCATTGACCCTGACCATCATCACCGGCCTTTCCGGGGCAGGCAAGTCCACGGCCCTCAATGTTTTTGAGGATGCCGGTTTTTTATGCATCGACAATCTCCCGGTCTTTCTCCTCCTGCCTCTGCTCGACGGCCTGGCCAGTAGAGCGGACGGCCCGCACCGGTTGGCTCTGGTCATGGATGCCAGGGATGCCGAACTTGCCCCGGCCCTGGCCGGGGTACTGAAAGAGGTAAAACCAAAGGTCACCCTGGCCCGGATCATTTTTCTCGAGGCCGGAGATCCGGTGCTGCTCCGCCGTTACAGCCAGTTGCGCCGCGCCCATCCCCTGGCCCAGGTCGGCCTGGTTCAGGACGGGATCACCTCGGAAAAAAGGCGGCTGGCCGGGCTGCGCCAACTGGCCGACCAGGTGATTGACACCAGCAACCTCACCCCCACCGAGTTGCGGCACAAGCTCCTGCTATCCGACGCCTCAGATGTCGCGGCCATGCGGGTCAATGTTCTTTCCTTCGGCCACAAACATGGCCTGCCAAGCGAGGCGGACCTGCTCTTTGATGTGCGTTTTTTGCCGAACCCCTTTTATGTGGCGGAGCTTAAGGAAAAAACCGGCCTGGACGCGGCGGTGGCAGGTCATGCTCTGGATAATGCCAGCGGCAGCCAATTCCTCGCCCACCTCTTCACTTTGCTTGATTTTATCCTCCCCGAATTTGAGCAGGCCGGCAAGGCCTACCTCACCATCGCCATCGGCTGCACCGGCGGCAAACATCGCTCCGTGGCGGTGGCCGAGGATATTTACCGCCATCTGGCCGGGGGTAAATGGCCGGTGAAGCTGTTCCACCGGGATATCGATAAGTAGGGAAAGGCGCTTACGCACCTGGGCCTGATGAGCATATTATGACAACAACACCCCTACTGGACTGGCAGGCGATAGATACGGTTCTGCTGGATATGGACGGCACCCTGCTGGACCGCCATTTTGACGATTATTTCTGGGAGCACTATGTGCCTGAGCACTATGCCCTGGAGCACGATCTTTCCATCGACGAAGCCAGGCTTGAGCTGCTGGCCCGCTACAAGGGGCGGGAAGGAACCCTGGCCTGGACCGACCTGGATTTCTGGTCCAGCGAGCTGGGGCTCGACATCCCGGCCCTCAAAATGAAGATCAACCACCTCATCGGGGTGCATCCCTACGTGGTCGCATTTCTCAAGTTTTGCCGCGGGGCCGGCAAAAAGATCTATCTGGTGACCAACGCCCACAGCAAGACCCTGGCCATCAAGATGGAAAAAACGGCGCTGGCCGGCTATTTCGACCGGATCGTCTGCGCGGAGGAGGTGGGGGTGGCCAAGGAAGATCCCGTTTTCTGGCAGGGGCTGGAGGCGCTCTTGGGCTATGAGAAGAAAAGGACCATGCTGGCCGATGATACCGCCAAGGTCCTGGATTCCGCCCGGCTTTACGGCATGGGCTTTCTCATCTTTGTCGCCCGCCCGAGCAGCCGCAAGCCGGTGGCCCACTCCGAGGATTTCCCCTCGGTGGTCGACTTCAGGGAACTTATCCCCGAGACCGGCGGCTGACGGCAAAACCGGTATCGCGGCTGAAGCCGCTCCTACAAGCGAGACCAGCCACTGAAGGAGCGGCTTCAGCCGCGATCCTGCAATAACTTGAGGACAACAACCATGATCGAAAAAGAACAGGTGGCGTTGGTCACGGTTATTGCCGATTTCCTGGAGATGGGCCATGTGGAAAACATCATGGCCATGTTCAAGCAGGATCCCGCAATCTACGCGCTCAGCGGCGAGCTGCTCCGTGATGAGCGCTTCATGGTGCGGATGGGAATGGCGGTGCTTTTTGAAGAGATGATGGCCATCAGGCATCAGGATGTACCGCTGGCCATTCCATCCCTGCTGCCGCTGCTTGGTGAGGAAACCCCGTGGATACGCGGCGAGGCCGTAACCCTGCTGGGGATCATCGGCACCCCCGAGGCGTTGGCCTCAATCAAGCCTCTGGCCGATGACCCCGAGCCGCAGATCCGGGAGATGGTGGCGGACATTTTCAGTGAAAAGTGAAAAATGCAAAATGAAAAGCGAAGATTCTTTAATTTTTAACTTTTCATTCTTCATTTTTCACTGTTCTTCTACTCCTTCCAGTCCGGCCGCAACCCCAGCTCGGTCAGCTGCTTTCTCGCCACTGCGGCCGGCGCCTCGGTGAGCGGGCAGAAGGCCTTCTGGGTCTTGGGGAAGGCGATAACATCGCGGATGGAGTCGCGGCCCAGCAGAATCATCATCAACCGGTCCAGACCAAAGGCCATACCGCCGTGGGGCGGTGCGCCGAGCTCCAGCGCCTTGACCAGGAAGTCGAATTTGTCGGCCACTTCCTCTTCGGAAATGCCCAGGGCGGTAAAGACCCGTTCCTGCATCTCCTTCTGGTGGATGCGGATGGAGCCGCCGCCGATCTCGGTACCGTTTAAGACCAGATCGTAGGCGCGGCTGCGCATTTTGCCCGGCTCGCTGTCCAGCAGGGAGATGTCTTCCTCGTTGGGCGCGGTAAAGGGATGATGCACGGCCGTGTGCCGCTTTTGCTCATGGTCATACTCGAGGAGCGGGAAGTCGCAGACCCAGAGAAAGTTGAACTGTTTCTTGTCGATGAGGTTGAGCCTGCGCCCCAGCTCCAGGCGAAGCTCGGAGAGGGCCTGGTGTACTACCCCCGGCTGGTCGGCGACAAAAAAGAGCAGATCGTCGGTCTGGGCGTCCAGGGTTTTGGCCATGCCTGCCCGCTCCTCGTCGGAGAAAAACTTGGCAATGGGCGACTGCCATTCCCCTTCCGGCTTGACCTTGACCCAGGCCAGCCCCTTGGCTCCGAAATTGGCCACGTATCCGGTGAGGTCGTCCAGATCCTTGCGGGAAAAATGGGCGCACCCCTTGGCGTTGATAGCCTTGACCATGCCGCCTTTTTCCACCACGGTGCGGAACACCTGGAAGCCGCAACTGCGCACCTCTTCGGTGAGACTGGTCAGCTCAAAGCCGAAGCGGGTATCCGGCTTGTCGCAGCCGTAACGGTTCATTGCCTCCTCGTAGGTCATACGCGGGAAGGGCAGGCTGAGGTCCAGGCCGATGGTTTCCTTGAACAACAGCTGCATCAACCCTTCGCCCACGGTGTAAATGTCCTCCTCCTCGACAAAGGAAAGCTCCATATCCACCTGGGTGAACTCGGGCTGCCGGTCGGCGCGCAGATCCTCATCCCGGAAGCAGCGGACGATCTGGTAGTAACGATCCATGCCCGCCACCATCAGGAGCTGCTTAAAAAGCTGCGGCGACTGGGGCAGAGCGTAGAATTTCCCTGGATTAACCCGGCTCGGCACCAGATAATCCCTGGCCCCTTCCGGGGTGGAACGGGTGAGCACCGGGGTTTCGATCTCCAAAAAATTTTCCCCGTTGAGATAGGTACGGATGGCCTGGGTCGCCTTGTGCCGCATGATGAGGCTTTCCGCCATGCGCGGCCGCCGCAGGTCAATGTAGCGGTACTTGAGGCGCAGGTTATCGGAGATCTCAGTCTCCTCGTCCAGGGGAAAGGGCGGAGTTTTGCTCTGATTGAGGATGCGCAGCTCCAGAACTCGCACCTCGATCTCGCCGGTGGGCAGCTTGGTGTTGACCATGCCTTCGGGCCGGTCCTCGACTATGCCCCGGATGGCCAAAACCCATTCGCTTCTGATGCCGTGCGCCTTGGCGTGGACCTCAACGTTGATCTCGGGGTTGAACACCACCTGGGTAAGGCCCCAGCGGTCTCTGAGGTCGATGAAAATAACCCCGCCATGGTCGCGGCGCCGCAGCACCCAGCCCATGAGGACGATTTCCTTGCCGACATCGGCGTGGGTGAGGGCATTGCAATGATGGGTGCGCTTGAGTCCTCCCATGGATTCCATAGGAACTGCTCCTTTTATAGTTAAGAGTGAAGAGTTAAAAATGAAAAGTGGAAAAAGTCAACGCAAAGGCGCTGGTAAGTGTAAGCAGGAAATTTAATCATTGTTCTGTTCCGACGATTGCCGCAAATACCGCGGCGCAGACTGCTTCCTTATCTCCAACCAGCGGCAGGGGTTGCTGCTCCTTGCTGGTCATGTCCCGCAGCACCGCTTCGCCCTTGGCCAGCTCTTCCTCCCCCAGGATAAGGACAAAGCGGGCCTTGGCCCGGTCCGCCTGCTTCATCTGGCTTTTCAGGCTTTTGCCTTCAAGATCCATGGTCACTTTCAGCCCTTGCCGCCTTAAGAGATGCACCAAGGGGAAGGCCTTGAGCGCCGCCTCCTCACCCAGGGCGGCGACAAAAAGGTCGGTGGCTGTCTCGGGGCAGGCGGTGGCGTTCTGCTGGCCAAGGAGAAGAACCAGCCGCTCCAGCCCCATGGCAAAGCCGATGCCAGGCATGTTTTTAGCGCCACCCAGCTGGGCGACCAGCCCGTCATAGCGGCCTCCCGCGCCCACCGCGCTCTGGGCGCCGAGCGCATCGGTAAGCAGCTCAAAGGTGGTGCGGGTATAGTAATCCAGGCCGCGGACCATGAAGGGATTCACCTTATAGGGAACCGCGAGAAGCTCAAGGCTCGCCCGCGTTTGCACAAAATGGTCGGCACAGCCGGGACAGAGATGGTCGAGGATGGCCGGGGCGTCCACGTACTGCTCCTGGCAATGGCTGCTCTTGCAATCCAGCACCCGCAGCGGGTTGCTCACCGTACGCCGCCGGCAATCCTCACAGATCCGCTCATGCCGGGCGGCCAGAAAATTCACCAGGGCTTCTTTATAAGCGGGACGACAGGCCGGGCAGCCCAGAGAATTGATCTGCAGACTGGTCACCAGGCCAAGTTCTTCCAGAATCAGCCAGGCCATACCGATCAGCTCCGCATCCAGCCGGGGATGATCCAGGCCGAGTACCTCGACGCTCAGCTGGTGAAACTGGCGCAGCCTCCCCTTCTGCGGCCGTTCGTGCCGGAACATGGGGCCTATGGTGTAGAGCCGCTGCACCGGCAATCTGGTCTGCAGGCCGTGCTCGATAAAGGCCCGCAGCACCGAGGCCGTACCCTCCGGCCGCATGGTGACCGAGTCGCCGTTGCGGTCGGCAAAGGAATACATCTCTTTTTCGACAATATCGGTAGCCTCGCCGATGGAGCGAGCAAAAAGTTCGGTCTTTTCCAAAATCGGCACCCGGATCTCGGTAAAGCCGAAACGGTGCAGAATGTCCTTGGCAGAAGCCTCGATATGCTGCCAGAGTCCGGCCTCCTCGGGGAGAATATCCTTAAAGCCTTTCAGGGCCTGAATGGTCATCGCTTGCCTCGTCTGCGCCAAAAATACCCGGGTCCTCCGGGGAAAATGCATCAATCAGAAAAATAAAGCGGAAAAACAGGTATTCTTATTCCACCTCCGGCCAAAAGTCAAGATCTGACCTGCCTGAAGGGCGAAGGACGGAGTGCTGAGTGGTAGGGTTAAAACTTGGAACTCAGCACTTCGCCATTTGCACTCAGCACTCCGTTTCACCCGATACAAATAAATGAACCGAATAAAAAAATTTATACTTTTATTCTTGACAATGCTTCCGAACCTATTATACAGGATAGACAGTTTGTTTTCCCCTTTGCGGGATAGCAAGCGGTAAAATGGGTTCGCGAGGCTGGCTGTACGGCGCAAGCCGCCGGCCGGGCGCGAAAAAAAACCACAAGCAGAAAGGAGAAAGAGATGAAAAAAGTACTGGCAACAGTAGCAGTAAGCACCGCTCTGGTAATGGGCGGCGCGGTGGCGGCTTCCGCAGCCGGCATCGAGATGGAAGGCAGCGTCCGGGTTCGCGGCCTGTCCGAGCAGAAGATTACCCCGCACAGCGCTCCCTACAACACCTACGACGAGCAGGTCCGGATCGGCATGAAGTCCAAGCCTTCCGATAACCTCACCGGCTACATCCTTCTGGAAACCGGCAGCGGCAGCAGCGATACCTGGGGTTGGGGTCAGGAGACTACTTCCTCTCTGTACCGCGGCGGCACCAACTTCGATAACCAACTGAACATCATCCAGGCTTGGATGGCATATAACCCCACCAAGGAACTGACCCTCAAGGTCGGCCATATGCCCATCGCCCCCGGCACCAAACAGTTCGTCAACCACGACAACTCCGGTGACGACGCGATTGTCCTCGCCTGGGATCCCAACAAGTCCACCCATGTCCATGTAGCGACGATCAAACTGAATGAGGGCGTCGGCAACGACAACTCCGACGACCTGGACGCCTATGCTTTGGTTGCTACCCAGAAGTTCAGCGACAGCCTCAAAATGGGCGCCAACCTTGTCCATATAAAAGGCGGCTCTCCGGACGATGGCGCATTTCTTTCCATCACCTATCCCGGCATAGCCCTGAGCAACCTGGGCGTTGACGCCGAGTACAAGATGGGCAACCTGACCCTGAAGGGCGATGTCAACCTCCAGTTCGGCACCATCAGCGAAACTTTGGTCGCTGCCCAGAACGTTGATGCCGAAGGCTACGCCTTCCAGTTGGCTGCCGACTACAAGATCGACAACAGCAACGTGGGCCTGCTCTTAGGTGTTGGTTCCGGTGTTGACCCGGATGGCGCCACCCTTAATGATCAGGTGGGCAACGCCTTTGTCAACTTCCTCGGCGACTCCGCTTACCAGGTTTACATCCCAGGCTACCGCAAGGTTACCCCGGGCAGCTTCCAGGCCGCAATCGGCCAGACGGACGGTGCCAACTCCGGCCTGAGCAACCTGACCCTGTATCAGCTCAATGCCAAGACCGCCACCACCTGCCCGCTCACCGGCAAAAAGCTCAGCGTCCGCGGCGCCTTCAGCTACATGCGGACCACCGAGGATGTGAACAACTACGGCACCAACCGCGAAGACGAGATCGGCACCGAGGTTGATATCGTGGCTGCCTGGGCTCTGACCTCCAATCTGACCTACCAGATTGAGGCCGCCTACCTCTGGACCGGCGATGTTTACAAAACCTCCGCTACCAGCAGCCCCGAGGATGCATACTTCCTCCGTCACGGCATCACCATGAAGTTCTAGTCTTTACGGCTTTACTTCAGTCTGTTTTCGCTTTACCACCCCCGGCCGGGCTTGCCCCGACCGGGGGTTTTTGTTTTGGTGCCCGGAGGAATACGAGATATATTCAAGATCCCCAGATTCTACTTTACGAACAAGCTCTTAATATTATTGCACGATCCGCTTGACATGTTGCCCAACTAGTAATACTGTCCGGGGCTCTTGCAAAGATGAAGCAAGAGAGTTTTACAAGAAACTTTAACATCACCGCAAAAGAACAGACTCCTGATGAATCATCCTGCCATGGATACCGAATTGCTGAACATTGAGGTGCTGGGTAAGGCGGCTGAATGTTTGCGCAGCCTCTCCCACCCCCACCGTCTCAGGATGATCCAGATTTTGCTCCAGGCGCCGAGCACGGTCGGGGAGCTGGCGTCAGCCTGCGAGATCCCGAGCAACATGGCTTCCGAGCACCTTCGCCTCCTGAAAGATCGGGGCTTTTTACGCAGCGAGCGCCAGAGCCGCAATGTCTATTACCACATCGCCGAGCCTGGCCTTGCCAACATCTTGCAATGCGTGACAATGCGTTACGGAAGCAGCCAATAGCCACAGCTATTGCAAATCTGATTACCACTTATCTTCAGCCAATCTTCAAGGTCATTCCCGCGCAGGCGGGAATCTATAGAAATCATCCCCGTTGCCTGGCTTCCCGCCTGCGCGGGAATGACTTGGTTTTATCAGGCCAATAATTTCCCCTTACCTTATATAATCTTAAAATTCTGCCGCTGTTGCCCTTTATCCATAGCCCTCTGTATTTCCGCCATATTCTTGCCATATTTTTTCCTTGACATCTCTGCCGCAGGACAAGTATATCCAGTAAATATCGTAATATAACAACATATCAAGATAACGACTCCTTTATGAATCATCCCGCTACAGATATTGAACTTCTGGACCTTGAGGTGCTGGGGAAAGCGGCCGACTGTTTGCGCAGCCTCTCCCACCCGCACCGACTCAGGATGATCCAGATTCTGCTCCAGGCCCCGAGTACGGTCGGGGAGCTGGCGTCAGCCTGCGAGATCCCGAGCAACATGGCCTCCGAACACCTTCGCCTCCTGAAGGATCGAGGCTTTTTACGCAGCGAGCGCCAGGGCCGCAATGTCTATTACCACATCGCCGAGCCTGGCCTTGCCAACATCATGCAATGCGTGACAATGCGCTACGGTACCAGCCAATAGCTGTTCCCGTTTTTAAGAGCCGTGCGCTTAAAAATTGTACTATTCTGCCTCAACTTTACGGCTCTTTATGCCGTCTGTGCAAGACCCGATGTTCAAGTTATTGTAACTAACCAGCAGCACCGCATCTGCGTTGTTATCAGCCAGCTCATGGGCACCAGCACACTTCGCAGGCTTTCTGCCGCTATAGCTGAGTGGGCAGCTTGCCTGCTCAAATGGAACTTATGGGTGAACGGCACTGCTGGATAGTTACGGTTTTGGTTGTTTTCGTTCGTTTGCGGCCTTGAGCTGGATAATTACAAGTTATTTTTGCTCAACGGCTTATTTCCATGGGGATCGTTGCCGGATGACCGGCAACGGGTGAGCAATTGAAAATGGATTCATAAAAAGGAGAGAAACGAATGAGGAAGAGAATTTCCACCTTAGCGCTGGCCGGTCTTTTGGCCATGCCTGCCGCCGCTTCCGCCGCGGACGCAGCAGCGGACATGCAGGCCAAGATCGATGCCATGAGCAAACAGATCGAACAGATGAAAGCCCAGATGACAGAGATCAAGACCTCCCAAGAGCAGAAGTTTGAGGATTTTGACGCCAAATCTGAAAAGTGGGATTTGGCCTCCCGCTTCCAGTGGTCTGGAGATTTCCGCTCCCGGATTGACTACGCAAACGCTGATACCCCGGCACATTACGAGGCACTGAATGTTGCCCGCGGGGTAGACGCCTTTACCTCCGTGCAGCCCTATCTTGCAGGAATAACAGGAGCCGGGCCGTTTAGCACTACTGGTGGGTTGTTTGCTGGCCTGATGACCGGTACCGGCGCTGCCGGACCATACCCGGCAGCGGCAGGCGGATTTCTTGCCAGCCCCACAGCATTGCAATTTGCTCTTACCACCGGAGCTGGTCAACCTTTATCCAGTGTAAGCGTTGCCCAGGCAACCGCACTATGGTCCATGTTTACCAATGCTGAAGTTGGCGCAATGCTGGGAGGAATGCCAGGGGCTACCCCAACGAGCGCAATCACTAATCAAATGGCTAATGCCCAGAGTCTGGTTGGCTTAATGAAGGGTCTGTCTCCTGCTGCCCGGTCCGCCATCTTCGCTAACATGGGCTACAATCCAACCGCAGCTCAGGATTACACCAACGACACCATCTGGACCAACCGCCTTCGCCTGGACCTGCGGGCCAAGGCCACGGAGAATGTCGAGTTCAAGGGCCGTCTGGCCATGTACAAGGCTTGGGGCATGCAGAACAATCCGACCGATTACTCTTACAACAACGGCATGGGCGGCGGGCCTTTTGCCCTGTCCGGCTACATGTCCGACTTTGACGGGGCCACCACCCGTAATCCCAATGATTCCATCCTGCGGGTTGACCGAGCCTATGTCAACTGGAACAATATCGCCGACAGCCCGGTCTGGTTCTCCATCGGTCGCCGGCCCACCACCGATGGCCCGCCGGCAAATCTGAAACTGGGCAGCGACGAAAGGATGGCCACCCCGGCTGCGGTTATGGACTGGCCTTTTGACGGACTCACCATCGGCTATGCCTACAACAACCTCTTCGGCATCGAGGATGCGCCTGGGCGGATTCGCTTCTGCTACGGGCGTGGTTTTGAGGCAGGCCCGGACAGCGATAAAAACCAGACTCTCAACGATGTGGATTTCGCCGGGTTCAGCTGGGATGTATACAAGAAGGGCAACCGTTTTTTCTATCTGCAATCCTACGGGGCCTTCAATGTCTTCAATGTGCCGGATAATGTCAACTTTGCCAATCCGCTGGAATTTGCTGCCTGGGAGCGAGATAATACCCAATTCAACCCCTTGGATTCCTCCAAGGATATGCTGTTGGGTCGGGCCAATCTGGGCAACCTCTACCACACCTCCGGCGTTTACATGGACAAGGTGCAGAACCTGAACTACTTTCTGACCGGCTCCTGGAGCCGGACCGATGCTCAGGGCATGGACGAGATGGGCACCAGCCTGCTCGGAGAATGGTGGGATGAGCCGGAAGATCGCAACGGCTACCATTTCCATGTCGGGGTGCGCTATGACATGAACGATCTCGGCCTGAAATTGGGCGCTGAGTTCAACCACGGTTCCAAGTACTGGATAGCCATGTCTCCGGGGCATGACGACATGTACGTTTCCAAGCTGGCCACCCGCGGTGATGTGTACGAGGTATACGGCATCTACGACATTCCTGGCGGCGAGGCCATCTCCAAGTACGGCAAGGCCTGGATGCGTCTTGGCTTCCAGCATTACGAATATGACTACACCGGCAGCGGTTTCTGGCTGGGAGCACCTAAAAAGATCGAAGATCTGGCGAATGATCCCATGAATGCCCAGTTTTACACGCCCATCGACAAGATGGATCAGGTGTACCTCACCTTCGAGGCCTCTTTTTAATTTAGGCTCTGGTTGTAGTTCCGGTTGTTAACAAAAGAGGGAAGGGCGCAAGCCCTTCCCTCTTTTTGTTGGCAAGTAAGATAGTCCATTCCAAAACACCGGCTCATTTGGTATGGTTCCTTCGCATCAAGAAAAGTTTGCGTCGGCGATCGTAACTAATCACGGGACAAGAGGTCACAAGGTGCTTTTTTAAAGTACCGAGTACTCGTTACTTTGCACTCAGCTTTAGGGTGCCCTGTGATCGCATACCGGCCATTTCCTAAAATCGAAGCCATGACTGCTGCCCATGACAACCAGTAAAAATATCCGGATAAAAGAGATTACCGACGGCCTGGCAATACACGACCTTTTCCTGGTCCGGGAGATGAGCCGGGGAGAGACCAAGACAGGAAAGCCCTACTTGAGTCTTATCCTGATGGACGCCACCGGCGAGATCTCAGGCCGGATCTGGGAAAACGCCGAGCAGCTTATGGGCGATTGCCCGGCCGGAGCCATTGTTTCCGTTACCGCTCAAGCTCAAGCCTATAAAGGCATCCTCCAGCTCCGGATCGATAACCTCCTCCGGATACCGGACAGCGAGGTTGATCTGGCCATGTTTGTCCCCAGCACCCGAGGCAACGTCAGCCTGATGGCCAAGGAAATTCTCCGGTTGGCGGGCAGCGTGGAAAACCCTTTTTTAAGGGAGCTGCTTCTCACCCTGTTTGGGGACCGCCGGCTCATGCAGTTGTTCAAAAAAGCTCCGGCCGCCAAAATAATGCACCACGCCTATATGGGCGGATTGCTGGAACACACCCTGGCCGTAGCCCGGCTCGCGGACAGCATCAGCAGTCTCTACCCGAGCCTGGACCGCTCGCTGCTCATGGCGGGGGCGCTTCTGCACGACCTCGGCAAGCTCAAGGAATTCAACTTCGCATCCTTCCCCTTCGATTACTCGAACCGGGGCCGTCTGGTAGGACACATGGTACTGGGGATTGAGATAATTCAGGAAAAAATCATGGGAATTTCCGGGTTCCCGGAAGATCTTGCCGACCAGCTCAAACATCTCATCCTGAGCCATCATGGCCGCCATGAGTTCGGCTCCCCCTCCCTGCCCATGATGCAGGAGGCCTTTGCCTTGAACTTTTTAGACGACCTCGACGCCAAGATCAACTACCTTGACCGATTGGCCGGGCAGGTAAGAGGGGAAGGCTATCAGTGGACGGAATTCCAACGCAATCTGGAAAGATTTCTTTTTGTTCGGGGTCACGCAAGCACCGAGACTGACGGTGGTGCTAAAGAAAACAACGAGATCGACCAACGCCAGCGCAATCTGTTTGACTTGTAACTGTTCAACACGGCAAATTCGTCATCCCGCAGACAGCAGGCAGGGCGCCACAGTCATTCGCGCAACTCAATACACCCACCGTCCGCCGGTGTAGCGGAAAATCTCCGTGACCTGAATCTCGCTGGTCGGCATCCCAGGATGGTCTTTCATTTTTTGCGGGGTCTCCCCTTCTTTCTCCATCACTTTCTGGGCATAACGGATAATCCCCACATAGGGCGTGGCCTTTGAGTCGGTGGTGCGCACTTCCCGCACGCAGTCCGGACCATAGCAGAGATAACGCCCGACCAGACGGCCGTTGGCGGCCGATTCCGGCTTCAGATCCCGGCTGTTATCCAGGTTTACCTGTTCAAGTCTGGACATCCAGCCTTTGCTAAATTTTTCAAAACTTGTCAGGATGGCAGGAGGCACCGCTTCCCCGGCGAGGGCCGAGGCGCAAAGCCCGCCCAACATCGCCAGCACCGCGATGAGAAAGACCAGGCCACCCTGCCTGCCTGGCTTACCAAAACAGAAATGTTTCATGCGAATTTTCTCCTGAAAAAGGGCAGCCGGCAGAATCGCCGGCTGCCCTCATCTTGTCAGCAAGAATAATCGGACCTATTCCATGATTTTGAACTCGGACCGCCTGTTAAGTTCCCGGCCGCTTTTCTTCTTGTTATCCGCCATGGGCCGCATCTCTCCGTAGCCAACGGTGCTGAGATTATCGGCCTTCACGCCTTTCTTCACCAGGTAAGCATGGACCGCCTTGGCCCGTCGCTCGGAAAGCTTCTGGTTATAAGCTTCAGTGCCAATGTTGCAGGTATGGCCTTCGACCACCACCTTGAGATCCGGCCGCCCCTTCAGAATATCAGCGGCAACATCCAGCACCGGCGCGAATTCCGGTTTGATGACTGACTTGTCAAAGTCAAAGTTGATCCCGCGCAGAACAACACGCTCTTTCACCACGGGCATGGACGCTGGAGCCGGGGCAGGTTTCGGCGCTACAACCGGCATCGGCGCAGGGGCTTTTTCCAGGAAGACTTTTTCCAGGAACCCGGCCAGCTCGCTGCCCTGGGCAAGGGCATCGGCTGTGGTGGCAAAACCGCAGCCACCCGCCTTGGCAATGGCCTCCATTGCCGCCTTGCCATCCGGTTCATTGCCAATCAGCACCGTGTAAATGCAGACCCGGTCGCCATAGACCTTTTTCAGCTCCTCAGCGGCCTGTACCGGACTGGCCTTCTCGGTATTCATCCCATCGCTGAGCACGATCACGGCAATACGGCCCTTGCTGTTCTTCAGATCCTCAATGCCGTTAGTGAGAGGCAACGCCAACGGGGTGAGGCCGTCCGCACTGCCAGCCTTGACCGCCGCGGCAAATTTTGCGGAGTCATGGGGCTGCATCCCGTAAACAAGCACACTGCCTCCCCTCTTCGGACCGAACACCGTCAGGCCGGTATTCAGTTTCAGGCCGGAGATGGCGGCATTCATGCGCTGCAACAAATTCTGGGCGATGCTGAATTTCTGATTCCCCTGATAGCTTTGGTCCATGGTCGAAGACGCATCCAGCATAAACAGGGCGTTATCAACCTTCTGCACATAACCCTGCTTCAGTTTGGCGGAAAGATCACCGGCATCATGGGGCAGATTCGCCTGCTTCGCCGCACAGGCCGTTAGTAGACCAACACATATCAGACACAACAAAACTCTCCATTTTCGCATAATCGACCTCCTTGGTTTAGTTATAAGCTTAGTAATTGCTCAGGTTCTTTTGTCTGCCAGACTGGAGCCTTTCAGAGGAAAACCATCTGTAGTTAAGGGCAAAACGAACCTTATCAGTTGTTTTCAGTTATTGATAAAATCAACAACTACAGACTACCTACCTGGGTAGTTACCCATATTTTTTATTATCTCTTAATCATGACCGAAACAGCAACAAAAAAAACAGCCTCACTCCCCGCACCACTTTCGGGCATTCTGGAACATCCTGAGCCAGGGCGAGACCTCAAGCTGCTTCATCTCCTCGGGCAGCCAGTGGCATTGCCATGGCAAAAAGGCCCGTTCCGGGTGCGGCATCATGGCGAGATGGCGGCCATCGGGCGAGCAGAGACCAGTGAGGCCGCCGGGCGAGCCGTTGGGGTTAAAGGGATAGGCCTCGGTGGGCCGGCCGGCATCGTCCACATAGGCCAGGGTGGCAAGGTTGCCGGCCAGCACCTGCGCCTTGACGACCGGGTCTGGGAAATGAAGAAAGCCTTCGCCGTGATCCACGTGGATGCCGAAGGTCAGATTCTCCATGCCCGCAAGCATCATAGCCGGGCTTTTCAGCACCTTGACCGTGACCCACCGCGACTCGAAACGTCCTGAGCGATTGTGGATAAAGCGCGGCTGCTGCTGGGCCGGTAATCCCTGCCAGGGCACCAGCCCCAGCAGGCCAAAAAGCTGGCAACCGTTGCAGATTCCCAGGGTGAAGGTATCGGGCCGGTCGTAAAATGCCTGAAACATAATCTTGAGCCGTTCGTTAAAAAGGATGGTAGCGGCCCAGCCCTTGGCGGACTCTGGCACGTCGGCGTAGGAAAAGCCCCCCACCGCGGCCAGCCCCCGAAAGCCGTCCAAGGTTATGCGGCCAGCCAGCAGGTCGGTCATGGTCACGTCCCAGGGCTCAAACCCGGCGGCATAAAAGGCCGAGGTCATCTCCCGGTCGGAGTTGGAGCCCTCGTCGCGCAGGATGGCCACCTTGGGTTTGCTGCTCCTGACCAGCACTTCGAGCGCGGTTTTTTCCGGGGTGAAGCTCAGGCGGTAGGTCGGCCCCAACCGGTCATAGCTGTTTTTCTTCTCCTCCTCGGCGCAGGCAGGCTTGAGCTGGAGCCGTTCCAGCTGGTAGCTGGTCTCCTCCCACCACTGCCGCAAAAGGCGCATGTCTTCGGCCAGCACCGTTTCGCCTTTGTAGCTGATCCGGATCTCCTTGGCCGGGGTGGTTTTACCGAGCAGCATACAGTCCACTCCATAGCCGGCAAGAACCTCCCGCACCTGCTCTTCCTGGCCGCCCCCGCATTCCAGCACCAAGCCCAGCTCTTCGCTGAACAACGCCTCGATGGCGGTAGCCGTGCCGGTCAGAGCCAGATCCAGGCCGCAGTTGCCGGCAAAGGCCATCTCCAGAACAGTAGTGATCAATCCGCCGTCGCTACGGTCGTGGCCGGCGGAGATCATACCTTTGTCGATCAAATCCTGCACCGCGCAAAAACCATTTTTCACCAGGGCCGGATTATCCATGTCCGGCGACTCGTTCCCGAGCTGGCCCAGGGTTTGGGCTAGGGCCGTGCCGCCAAGCCGGTTTTTGCCCCCACCCAGATCCACGAAGAGCAGAGTGCTGCCGGGCTGCTTGATGTCCGGGCTCACCACCTTACCGATATCCGGCACCGCGCCGTAGACCGAGATCACCAGCTCCCGGGGCGACTTGACCGTTTCGCTGCCCACCTTGGTGGCCATGGAGAGGCTGTCCTTGCCGCCGTCCACGGCAATGCCCACCGCAATCATAGCCTCGCGCATGGCCAGGGCCGCGTCGTACATGGCCGCGCCCTCGCCGGTAAGCTTGGGTGCCCACATCCAGTTAGCCGAACATTTGACCTGCGTAAGCTCAACCACCTTGGCCCAAACCAGATTAGTCAGGGCCTCACCCACCGCCATCCGCGCCCCGGCCGCCGGGTCAACCAGCATCTTGATCGGCTGCTCGCCGATGGCCGTGGCTACCCCGGAACGGGCAAAATGGCTCTGGGCCAGCACGGCCACATCGCTCACCGGCAACTGCAAGGGGCCGCAGCATTGCTGCCGCACGATCAGGCCGGTCACGGCCCGATCCACCTTGTTGGTGAGAAAACGCTTGGAGCCAACGGAAACCAAGCGCAGGACATTGTGCAGCGCCTCCTTTACCGTGAGATCCTGCACCGCCAGAGGCTTGAAATCCGGCAGGCGACGATTGTCGCTGAATGTTTTGATCGGCACATTGCCCAGCAATTCGTTTAGTTCGATATCCACCGGGGTCGAGCCATCGAGGTTGTCATGCACCACAAAGCGCAGATCGCCGGTCACCTCGCCCAGCACCTCGCAGGCCACCTTTTCCCGTTCGCAGATACCCTGGAATCTGGCGATATTTTCGGGCCGGATCAAAAAACCGTTGCGCTCCTGATACTCGGCCACGTAAATCTCCAGCACGCTCATGGTGGGGTCTCCCACCCGGATGTTGCGGATCTCGATACGGCCGCCGGATTTCTCCACCAGCTCTTTTAAAACATTGGCCGGGCCGCCCGCGCCCTGGTCGTGAATCACGTCGATCAAAGTCTTGTCGCCCATCTCGTTGCAGGCCCGGATCACCCGGTTCATCTTCTGCTCCATCTCGGCATCGCCGCGCTGGACCGCATCGAAGTCAAGCTCGGAAACATTCTCGCCCTGGAGCATGCTGGAAGCGGCGCCGCCGCCAAACCCTACCCGGTAGGCCGGACCGCCCACCTGGACGATGAGCATGCCTTTTTCTTCCTTGGCCTTGGCGGTGTGCCTGGCATCGATCTGGCCCACCCCGGCGGTGAACATGATCGGCTTTAAAAAGCCCCAGCGTTCGCCATCGGCAAGACGCAGGTCAAAGGAGCGGGTGAATCCCAAAATCAGGGGCTCGCCGAATTTGTTGCCGTAGTCCGAGGCGCCGTTGCTGGCCTCGATCTCAATGGTCAGGGCCGAAGCCAGGTTATCCGGGCAGGGGTAGTGCTTTTCCCAGGGCAGCTCGTAGCCGGGGATGTGGAGATTGGCCACACAGTAGCCGGCGGTCCCGGCCATGACAAAGCCGCCCTTGCCGGTGCCCTGCACGTCGCGGATCCTCCCGCCGGTCCCGGTCTCGGCGCCGGGAAACGGGGCGACCCCGGTGGGGAAGTTATGGGTCTCGGCGGTGAGCAGCACATGGTAGACCACCTCTTGGGGGGAAAGGGGGCACGGCTCGCCCGGCGTTTCCGGCAGCAAGGTGCTAAGCCGGTGCCCCGCCACGGCGCTGGAATTGTCCTTAAAAGCGATGACGCTGCCCTTGGGCTGGGCGGTAAGGGTGTCGGTGACCAGCTTAAAGAGGTTTTCCTTCTGCTCCACGCCGTCGATGATCTGCCTCCCCCGGAAAAAGCCGTGCCGGGAATGTTCGGAATTGGCGTTGTTGAGATCCATGATCTCGACGATGGTGGGGTTACGCTTGTGTTTGGTGACAAAATAGTCGTAGTAAAAATTGCGGTCCCATTCGTCCATGGAGATGCCGGGGATGGCCAGCAGCCCGTCCGGCCCCTGGCCGATAAGATCGATCTCGTACACCGGCTCCGGACTGACCCCGGTTGCAAAGGTGGTGAGGGGCGCCAGATATTGGCATTCGGTCATCCGGTCGTGGTTGGCCGCGACAAAGGCAGGGCGATCCTCGCCCGCCTCCACCAGAAAGCGACGGGAGCGTTCCACCCTGGTCACCATGTCCAAGCCGATAGCCCGGCAGATCGAGACCAGGTTCGACGACCAGGCAGTGGCGAAATTGAGCCGCGGCCCCAGCTCCACCACCCGTTCACCGGCAAGATGGGGGGTGTCGGCGACCGTTTCGGCCAGGAACCCGTCCGCCAGCACCAGCCGCAGCCTCTCCAGCTCGGGGTTGCCAAGGGGGGTAGCGCTTTCGATATTGAAACAGTATTCACGGCGGCCATCAATGGCGCGGTACAACTGGCGGACTGTCGTTCCCATGGTCTTATCCTAAAAAATGTATGCGCGGGGCGAAGAAAACAAATAAACTCTTAACCTATCATTAAATCAGACTTTTTTCTTCAGGAAATTGCGTTGCCCGGACAAAAATAGCTTTTTGCCCTGCAGGCCTTTCACCTTGCGCCATTCCCCTTGCCCATTTATGATACGGCCATGAAACAGCACCAGGAAAACAGCCCCCTTTCTTTTACCGGAATCATCGGTCAGGACAAGGCAAAAAAACTGCTGCGCCGCGCCGTGGCTCAAGACCGGCTGGCCCACGCCTTTCTCTTCAAGGGCCCCATGGGGGTAGGCAAAAAGACCCTGGCCCGCACCTTTGCCACCGCCCTCAACTGTCATAACCCCCAGGACCACGAACCCTGCGGCCAATGCCCATCCTGCCGCAAGTTTACTGCCGGCAGCCACCCGGACTTCATCGTCATCGAGCCGGAAGGCGCGGCCATCAAGATCAACCAGGTTCGCGAACTTAAAAAGACCCTGGCCTTCCCCCCTTTTGAGGCAAAAATGCGGGTGGCGCTGCTCTGCGATATTCAAACCATGCGGCGGGAAGCGGCCAACAGCCTGCTCAAGATTCTGGAAGAACCGCCCGCCCAGACCATGCTGATTCTCACCGGTGACGAGGCGGGCGGGATTCTGCCCACCATCCTCTCCCGCTGCCAGACCGTGCCTTTTTTTCCCCTTCCCAAAATGGAGGTGGCGAACATCCTGACCCGGGAGACGGGCATGGCCCAGGAAAGCGCGGCCACCCTGGCGGCCATGGCCGAAGGCAGCCTGGGGCGCGCCAAATTGCTTCTGGCCAAGGATCTGCTGGGATTACGCCGGGAGATTATTGAGCACCTGCTCCACCTTGAACCGGACAGCCCGGCAGCGATCCAAGCCCTAGGGGAACTCGCCGAAACAGCGGCCAAGCTCAAGGAAGACTTGAGCGAACTCCTGGAACTGCTCACCACCTGGCTCCATGATCTTCTCCTTTTCGGTCATGGCGCCCCAGGTTCGATCATCAACCATGATCTCAGCCCTACTTTCCCGGCCGCCTGCCGCCGCTGGTCCGGCGGCCAGCTCTCCGAGAGGCTGCACCTGTTGGACACGGCCCGAAAACAACTGGCCCGCAACTGCAACCCCACCGCCGTGTGCGAAGTGCTTTTCTTTGGCCTTCTTTAATGGTATGATCGCCTTTTGTAAATGTTCAGCAGCACCGCAGCTGCTTTGTCATCGGCTTGGCTCGTGTGCACCAGCACACTTCACAGGCCTCTTCCGCGCATCTGTGGCACTGCTGAACATTTACAATCCATGAATATTACTATTTTGCAGCCTGCGGGCTGTTTGAGCGCAATACATGAACGAAACTCCGGAAACACCCCCTGAAGAGCTGGGGCATGATGACCAGCACAATGAGCCGGAAACCTGCTATACCATCCAGTTTCGGCCGGGAGACCAGATTTTTTCCGCCGTCTCCCGCATCCAGAATCTCAAAATCGGGGAGCTGGTCATGGTCCAGACCGAACACGGCCTGGAACCAGCCACCGTCCACGCCCGAGCCCTGCCCTGCCCTGGACAGACCGCACCGGAAAAGTTGGGCAGTCACCTGATCGTCAGGCGGGGAACCAGGGACGAAACAGAAAAATTCGACCGCCTTCTGGAACGCGAACAGGAGGCTTCTGCCGTCTGTACCCGTTTCATCGCCGTCCATGGCTTGCCCATGAAGCTTCTTAAGGTGGAGCGATTTTTAAACGGCAGCAAAATCATCTTCTATTTCACCGCCGACACCAGGGTTGATTTTCGCGAGCTGGTCAAGGATCTGGTTCAGGAATTCCGTACCAGGGTGGAAATCCGCCAGGTCGGGGTCCGTCACGAAACCAAGATGATCGGCGGCCTGGGGTGCTGCGGCCGGGAGCTCTGCTGCTCCTCGTATCTCAAAAACTTTGCCCCGGTTTCCATCAAGATGGCCAAGGAACAGGGGTTGCCGCTCAACCCGGCCAAGATCTCCGGGATCTGCAACCGGCTGCTCTGCTGCCTCACCTATGAGTACGACACCTACCACGCCATGCGCAAGACTATGCCCAAACCGGGCAAGGCCATCACCATAGGCGAAAAAAATTACAAGATCGTCAAGGTAAACCCCCTGGAGGAAACTATCGAGGTCTCCTGGGTGGACGGTCATGAAAGGAATATCATCCTCACCAAGGAAGAATGGAGCCAGGCCAGGGCGACGCAACCCGCCCCAGGGCAGTCCCCCTTGCCCCAGGTCCAGCCTCAACCCGTTGCCCCGGAGGCACAAGCCCCACCGCGAAGAAAAAAATCCAGACCTCCCAGGGGAGCCAAAGGGACGGACCAATGACCGCCTATTACCTCACCACTCCGATTTTTTACGTCAACGCCCAGCCCCATCTGGGCCATGCCTATTCCGCCGTGGTGGCGGATGCCGTCTGCCGCTACCAACGGCTGCTGGGCAAGGATGTCCGCTTCCAGACCGGCACCGACGAACACGGCGACAAGATCGTCCATGCCGCCGCGGAAGCCAGGATCTCCGTGCAGGAGTATGTGGCCAAGATCAGCGCCATGTTCAGGGGTGCCTGGCCGTTGCTCTCCATTGCGCCGGACAATTTTGTCCGCACCACCGATCCGGCCCACATGGCCGTGGTGCAGGCTATTCTCCAGCAGGTTTACGATCAGGGCGACATCTATTTCAGTGAGTACACCGGCCTCTACTGCAAGGGCTGCGAGCGCTTCCTCACCGAAAAGGAGCTGGTGGACAACAAGTGCCCGGATCACCTCAGCGAACCGGAGCGGATCAGCGAGCAGAATTATTTTTTCCGGATGAGCAAGTATCAGGAGTGGCTGATTGACCATATCACCAGCCATCCGGAGTTCATCACCCCGGAGCGCTACCGAAACGAGGTGCTTTCCTTCCTCAAGGATCCCCTGGAGGATCTCTGCATCTCCCGGCCCACCACCAGGCTTACCTGGGGCATCCCCCTGCCCTTTGACCACCGTTTTGTCACCTACGTCTGGTTCGACGCCCTGATCAACTACCTTTCCGGCCTGGGCTACCCGGCGGGCCCGGACTTTGCCCGCTACTGGCCGGCGGCCGAGCATCTCATCGCCAAGGATATTCTCAAGCCCCACGCCATCTACTGGCCAACCATGCTGAAAGCCATAGGGCTTGCACCTTACCGGCGGCTGCATGTGCATGGCTACTGGAACATGAACGAGACCAAGATGTCCAAGAGCCTGGGCAACGTGGTGCGGCCCGGTGAGCTGGTGACGGAATTCGGCGCGGACTCGGTGCGCTACTTCCTGCTCCGCGAGATGTCTTTCGGCCTGGACGCCGGCTTTTCCCCGGAAGCTCTGGTGGCCCGGCACAACTCCGACCTGACCAACGACCTGGGCAACCTCTTTTCCCGCTCGCTGACCATGGTGAAAAACTTCGCGCAAAGCACGGTGCCGCAGCCTGGCGTGCCCTCGCCCCAGGACCGCGAGCTGGCCGAAGCGGCCCTGGCCATGCTGGCCCAGTACCGCGAGCAGATGGACCATTTCGCCTTCCACCGGGCTCTGGCCGCGGTGTGGGAGGTAATCAGCCGGGCCAACAAATACATCGTCAGCACCCAGCCCTGGGAACTGGCCAAGGATCCGCAGCAGGCAGACCGGCTGGACACGGTGCTCTATACCCTGCTGGAAACGCTCAGGCTCATCACCCTGACCCTAAGCCCAATCATGCCGGAAACCGCCGCCAGGATGGCCGAGGCCCTGGGCGTGGCAGGCGAGATGAACCTGAACGACTGCGTGGTCTGGGGCCGACTCGCGCCGGGGGATGCCATCACCCCCGGCGCGCAGCTTTTCCCCAGGCTGCAACGGCAAGAAAAAGAGCAACCCCAACCACCGAAGAACAAAGCCATGAAAGAACCCGTCACGGAAAAATCTCCCAGCCCGGAGGCTGCACCGGAAGCCGAGGGGCTTGTCACCTTCGATGCCTTCCAGAAACTGGAATTGCGGGTGGCGGAAATCATCGGGGCCGAAAAGATCGCTAAATCCGACCGCCTCCTTAAACTGACGGTCAAGGCCCCGGAGGAACGCACCATTGTCGCTGGTATTGCCCAGCATTACCAGCCGGAAGAGCTGATTGGCCGCCAAGTGATCATTGTCGCCAATCTCAAACCGGCCAAATTAATGGGCGTTGCCTCGCACGGCATGGTGCTGGCCGCCAAAGACGGCGACCGGCTGGTACTATCCGCCGTTTCCGGGCCGGTCGCTCCCGGCAGCAGGGTGGCATGAACCGAAAGGCCCCCTCGGATACTGCCCTGCTCTATCGCGACCTCGAGAAACAGGCGGGCCGCCATCCGGTCCGCGCTCTCATGCTCCCCGGCAAGGGAGCTGAGCCTCTGGGTCTGTTACTGATCGGTAACACCGTTTCCGGGGCGGAGGTGGCCTCGGCGCTGGCCGCCCTGCGCTTTCCAGACCAGCCCCGCCCGGCCTCGCCCGGCCAAACTGAGGAAAAACTACCGGGCCAGCCCTGGTTCCGCCGGCAACTGGCAGTGGAAATGGACCGGGTTCAACAGAGCAAACTGCCCTGCTCCCTTCTCCTGATCACCCTGTCCGGGCAGGGCGCCACCAGCGCCTTGGCGGAACCGATGGCGGCAGCGCTGGCGCCCTGCCTGCATTCTGGGGATCTGCTCGCCGGCTTTCAAGAAAACGGCCTGTCCCTGATCATGCCGGGCTCTGCGGTGGGCAAGGCGAGAAGACGGGCGGAGGAGATGCGCACCGCTCTGCGCAATGCCGCTTTCCTCAAGGGTACCACCGGGGTTACCCCCAGCCTGGCTATGGGAATTGCCGTCTGTCATGCCTACGAGACCATCCCGGCGGAGCGGTTTCTGGCCCTGGCAGAGGCAGAGCTGGTCCGCGCCGCCCAGATGGGCGGCGATGCCATCTGCCAAAAAGCCGCAGCCCACGCCGAGGATTCCTGCCAGGTAACGGTGGAGGAACGAGCCCAGCTCTGGATGCAACCCCGCGGCAAGACCTCGCGGGCGGCGGAAATGGCGGCGTAATTTGTTGCTTATTAAAACGGACTTCCCCTTGAGACGTCCGTCCCCATTATAACCTGTGCTTTCCGACCCCTTTTGCTACGGCTACCTGAGCCGTTTTGACTATACAAAATGACTGAATTATTTTTTATACCCAAAGGGCATAAGTTTCGTTTGAGCAGACAAGCTGCTCAACTCAGCTTTAACAACGGTTTACAGCTTTTTGCAGAGGAAAATCGTCCATGACCGCGAAAACCAAGCGCTCTCCGAAAATCATCTGTATCAGTAGCGGCAAAGGCGGGGTAGGCAAAACCTCCTTTTCGGTGAACGTGGCCACTGCTCTTTCCCAAAAAGGCAAGGCCGTCCTTCTCATCGACGGAGACCTGGGGCTGGCCAACGTCGATGTGGTGCTGGGGCTCAACGTCCGCCATACCATTCGGGAAACCATTGAAGAGGGCCGCGATCTGGCCAGCTCTCTGGTGGAGATCAACCCAAGGTTTCAGGTTCTGCCGGCCAGTTCTGGCGTGCCGGAGATGGCCAACCTCTCCTACGAGGAACAGGCTCTTCTCACCAGCAGCCTGGAAGAGATCATCGACCGCTTCGATTATGTCCTCATCGACACGGCGGCCGGGATCGGCGATTCGGTCCTCTGGTTCAACACCTGGAGCCAGATGAATATCGTCATCCTGACCCCGGATCCGACCTCGCTCACCGATGCCTACGCCCTGATCAAGGTTCTCCATTCGCGCCACGACAGAAAGCACTTCCACCTGCTGATAAACAGTGTACAATCCAAAAAAGAAGGCCAGGATGTCTTTGCCAATATGAGCATGGTTCTCCAGCGTTTCCTGAAGATTACCCCCCTGGCTCTGGGCGCCATGCCCCAGGACAAAAACGTCTCCATGGCCATCCGCCGGCAGAAGCCTTTTTTGCTCGGTGCGCCGGAGAGCAAGGCCAGCCAGGAGATCATCGCCGTGGCTGACCGCCTTATCGCCCTGTAACCTGCCCCGTAATTTTGCGCGGTGGCGCATGATTACGGTTATACCCAAAGGGCATAAGTTTCGTTTGAGCAGGCAGGCTGCTCAACTCAGCTTTAATTTTTTACTCAACAAAGAGGCTTGTCATGTTTGTCATCGGTAATTTTTTAGGCGCCCTGGCCACCCTGGTAGACTTCGCCTTAAGCGCCTACATGTGGGTCATCATCGGCAGGGCCGTCATTTCCTGGGTAAACGCCGACCCCTACAATCCCATTGTCCGTTTTCTCTACGAAGTCACCGAACCGGTCCTTTCCCGCCTCCGCAGAATAGTACCGATCTTTGGCGGCGGCCTCGACCTTTCCCCCATGCTTCTTATTCTTGCCTTGATTTTTTTGCGGAGCTTTCTGGTCCCCACCTTGCTTGAGCTGGCCAAAAGCGTGGGCTGAACCTACCCGTAAAGTAAACCAGTACCCACAAGGAGCAAAGACATGATACTTACAGCGCAAGACATCCAATCCAAACAATTCCATGTCCGTTTTCGCGGCTTCGATGTTGAAGAGGTGGACGATTTTCTGGAAAAAATAGCCACACTTATTCAGTCGTTTTCCGAAGAAAACCAGACGCTCAAAGGCCGTCTGGAAACCATGGAGAAGGAGCTGGCCACCTACCATAACCAGCAGAAATCTTTCCAGAACGCCATCATTGCCGCCCAGAATGTCGCCGATGCGATGAAGGAAAAAAGCAGACAAGAGGCTGAAAACATCGTGGCCGAGGCTCAGGAAGAAGCGCGCCTGCGCCGGAATGACGCCGAGCTGGAAATTGCCGAGCTGAAAAGAAAAATCGGCGAATTGAAATCACTGCGGGAACAAGCCCGGCATGATCTGCGCCAGCAGCTGGAATCTTACCTGCACATGCTGGAAACGGAACCCGCCGACAATGCGCGGGCCGTGGAGCATTTCAATCTCCCGACCCGACCGCAGCCACCCGAACCCGACGACAGCCGGAAGGCTGCCCCCCAAACCAGCCCCAACGCCGAGGCGGAACCGGCAAGGCAACGACCGGACAATCATCCGGCATCCTCCGAGGAAGAAGACTTCGCCGATCTCTACGTCAAGATCGACATTCCGGCCAGCGGCCCTGCAAGCGTGGCCAGAGAAGCGGATCACGAATTTAAGCCCCGGGACATTGATCTGCCCCCATCATTTGACGCCAGCAAAGAGCTGCTGGTCATGGATGAGGACGAGTACGACCATGAAAAGCATGGTCTCCCAGACCTTGAGGGCGACATGGTCTTCAACCTTGAAGATCCCCTGGACCTGCACGAACCGGCGGTTTCTTTCAGCGAAAACCTTGAGGAGGCCAAGAAAAAAAAGGGGGCTCATTTCAACCCGGATGAATCACCCCTGTGACCTTTCTCCGTGAGCATGCTGACGGCGCTTCGGTCAGCCTGCTAATCCATGTACAGCCAAAAGCATCCCGCACCCGCCTCGCCGGGCTGCACGGCGGGACGCTCAAGCTCTGCATCACCTCGCCCCCGGTGGATGGCAAGGCAAACGCCGCGGTCACCGAGTTTTTCGCCAAACTCTTCAAGATCCCCAAGGCAGCCGTGACCATTGCCAGCGGCGAAACCAGCCGCGACAAACGCCTTATTCTCGCAGGAATCACGGTGGCGCAAGCCGAGGCGGTACTGCACCCTCTCCTTGCGCCATAGCCGTCGCGTATCCCGTATACGTAAGCCTGGCAGATCGCCCGAAGATGGGTGTTCCAGAACGATTACCTTTTATTTGCCGCCCTTTTCGGCTACACTGGGGACATCCGATAGCCCTTGATCCAGACATATGCGGCGCGCAAACCATGAATCCTTTCAAGATCGGCATCCTGTCCGATACACATCTTACCCGACCCACCGAGACTTTCAAAAAGATCGTGGCGGCCTGCTTTCATGACACGGAGATGATCATCCATGCCGGAGACCTCACCGATCCGGCCATCCTTGCGGTATTCCCCGGCAAAGAGGTGCACGCGGTGCACGGCAATATGTGCTCGGCCCTGGCCTGCCAGCACCTGCCGACCCATAAGCAAATCAAGGTGGGCGGCTTCACCATCGGCCTGATCCATCGGGCAGGCAACACCTATGATTTCGAGCAACATCTCATTGAGATTTTCCCGGAGGCGGATTGCATTGTCTACGGCCACACCCACCGGCCGGTCTGCCACCGTCTTGGCGGAGTTCTCTACATCAACCCAGGCAGTTTCACCGGCACGGGCCATGCCGGGACCGGTGGCACCTTCGCCATTCTTGAGGTCGGAGAAACCCTGCAAGGCCGGATTTATCAAATCCAGGCCAAGGGCCGCAGCGAAATGACGGAACAAAAGTGAAAAGCACAATTAATTCATTAACAGGCCCTAAAATCACCCCCATGATGCAGCAGTATCTGGAGATCAAGGCCCAGCATCATGACGCCATTCTTTTTTACCGGCTGGGCGATTTTTACGAGATGTTCTTTGATGATGCCGTAACCGCCTCCAAGATCCTGGGCATCACCCTCACCTCCCGGAACAGCAAGGATGATGAAAACAGGGTGCCGCTCTGCGGCATCCCGTACCACGCGGTTTCTTCTTATCTGGCCAAGATGATCAAGGCGGGGTTCAAGGTGGCGATCTGCGAGCAGGTGGAAGATCCCAAAGAGGCCAAGGGCGTGGTCCGACGCGAGGTGGTGCGGGTGGTTACGCCGGGCCTTATCACCGACGAACAGCTCCTCGACGACAAGGACAACCGTTACCTGGCCGCCATCTGCCAGAAGGGCAAAGCCTGGGGCTTAAGCCTGCTCGATCTCTCCACCGGTGAGTTTCTGGTGAGCGAGCGGGCAGATCTCCCTGCGCTTCTGGATGAGCTAGGCCGCCTGGTCCCCTCGGAAATCCTCCTGCCCGACGAGGTCGGAGAAGATTCATCCCTGGCGGACGAACTGCAGGTCTTTCTGCCGCAAAGCTGCCTGACCAAACGTCCTGCCGCAGGTTTTCATCCGGAGACAGCGCGGCAGCGGCTGCAGGAGCATTTCCGGGTGGCCAACCTGGCTGGGTTCGGCTGCGAGGAGCTCAAGGCGGGGATCGGTGCAGCAGGCGGTCTGCTTCTCTACCTGCAGGAAACCCAGAAGACCGCCCTGGACCATATCGAGCGGCTCACCCCCATCGAATTCGACCATATCCTGCTCATGGACGAGTCTTCCCGGCGCAACCTGGAACTTACCCAGACCCTCAGCGGCGGTGCCCGGGAGGGTTCGCTGCTCGAGACTCTCGATCTGTGCGCAACTCCCATGGGGGCGCGGCTGCTCAAGAAAAACCTCTTGTTTCCCTTGCAGGAGGTCAAGGCCATCCGCCACCGGCTGGACACGGTGGAGCAGCTCTGCCTCGCCCCCCGGTTGCGGGAGGAGCTTCGCCGGCTGCTGGCCAAGGTCTATGACCTGGAGCGCCTCAACGGCCGGGTAGTGCTGGGCACGGCCAATGCCCGCGACCTCACGGCCCTCAAGGGCTCCCTGGCCCAGCTGCCCCAGCTAAAGGAAAAACTGGCCGGGGCCCATGGCCTGCTGGCCGACCTCGGTGCCCATCTGGACGAGCTGGCCGAGCTTTGCACCCTGCTGGAGGCGGGGATCCGCGAAGACGCCCCGGTGACCCTGCGGGAAGGCAACCTGATCAAGCCCGGCTACCACGAGGAGCTTGATGAGCTGGTAAGCCTGCTGCGCGACGGCAAGGCCCTGATCCTAGACCTGGAGGCCCGCGAGCGGGCGCGCACCGGCATCGGGAACCTAAAGGTTGGCTTCAACAAGATCTTCGGCTACTATCTCGAGATCAGCCGCGGCCAGCTTGCCCATGTGCCCGAAGACTTCATCCGCAAGCAAACCCTGGTCAACGCCGAACGCTTTATCACCGAGGAACTCAAGGAGTTCGAGGAAAAGGTGACCGGTGCCCAGGATAAAAGACTGGCGCTGGAATACCGTCTCTTTGCCGAGATCCGGGCCACGGCGGCCGAGGTCTCCCCCCGGATCCTCCATACCGCCGGATACCTGGCCCGGATCGATTTTTTCTGCTGCCTGGCCGAGGCGGCCCAAAAATACCGCTACATTAAACCGGTAATTACCGACGGTGACTCAATCATCATCCGGGAGGGCCGCCATCCCGTGATCGAACGCGCCCTGCCGCCGGGCCGCTTTGTGCCCAACGATATCCATCTTGATCAGGAGGACGAAGAGGTCCTGATCATCACCGGCCCCAACATGGCCGGCAAATCAACGGTGCTGCGGCAGACCGCACTCATCACCCTCATGGCCCAGATGGGCAGCTTCGTCCCTGCCGCAGCAGCGGAAATAGGGGTGGTGGACCGTATCTTCACCAGAGTCGGGGCCTCGGACAACCTGCGCCGCGGTCAATCAACCTTCATGGTGGAGATGAACGAAACCGCTAATATCCTTAACAACGCCACCGAACGAAGCCTGGTTATCCTCGATGAGATCGGCCGCGGCACCTCAACCTTTGACGGTCTCTCCATTGCCTGGGCCGTGGCCGAGGAGCTGGTCAACAAAAACGGGCGGGGCGTCAAAACCATCTTCGCCACCCATTACCATGAGCTGACCGAGCTGGCCGCCACCAACACCCGGGTCAAAAACTACAACATTGCGGTACGGGAATGGAACGATACCATAATCTTTCTCCACAAACTGCTGCCTGGGGGGACCAACCGCAGCTACGGCATCCAGGTGGCCGCCCTGGCCGGGGTTCCGGCCAGAGTAGTTGCCAGGGCCAAGGAATTATTGCATAATATCGAACAGGGCGAATTCAACCGTCAGGGCGAACCACGCATCGCCACCTCGCCAGGGAAAGGGAAATCCCCGCATCCCGGCCAGCTCTCCCTTTTCGGCGGAGAGGCGTCGCCGGCGGCGCGCCGATTGCGGGAGATAAATCCCGACAGCTTGTCGCCCCGCGAGGCCCTGGATCTGCTTTATGAGCTCAAAAGGCTGGCCGATGAGTAGCTCTGTCCAGCAGCGAAACTTCGTTGCTGGACAGAGCTACTCTAATGTGGAATAAGATGAGACTATTGCAAAAGTTCAAATTTCTGCTCTTGCTTCCCATGCTGTGCCTGTTCTGTTCTTCGGCCTGGGCAGGGCGGAATCAGGCGCAGGACGACATCGCCAAACAGTACAGGCAGGCCAGAGCCTATTACCAGAATTTGGCCTCCCGCGACAAGGGGGGCCAGGATAGAAACAGCTGGCTCACCTCTGCCAACACCTTCCGCAGCATATACAAGGCCGCGCCCGACCACCCGGCTGCCCCCAAATCCCTGTTCATGCTGGGCAAGATTTATCAGACCATGTTCCAGCAGAGTGGCAAGGGTCAGGATCTTGACCAGGCCATTGCTTCATACGAAGAGCTGAGCGCCAGGTATCCGGGAAATTTCCTGACCGATGACGCCTTTTTTATTCTGGGCTCCATCTATCTTGCCAACAAAAATGATCCGGACAAGGCGGCCAGGGCCTATACAAAAATCATCGCCATTTATCCTGAAGGCGATATGACCGTCGCGGCTGAAGCACAACTGTTGCGGATCAAGCAGGAAAAAGTAACCCTCGGCCCGATCCAGGCAAAGGAAGGAGAAAGATGCCTTCCACCGTTGTCTGCCGACGAACCGCCGCCCCAAAAATCAGCCGCAGGAAAAGCCGGTCCGGCCATGGTGCTGCCCATCCGTCACTGGTCAAACAACCACTACACCCGCCTGGTTGTTGAGACCACCACTCCGGTAACTTTCAAACACCAGATGCTCAGCGGGGACAAAACTTCCCCGCAGAAGATTTATCTTGACCTGCGCAACAGCCGGCTCAGCCCGGAAACCGGCAAAACCATGACCGTTGAGGATGGCCTGTTGCATCGAATCAGAAGCGCCCAGTTCGACCCAAGAACAGTGCGCGTTGTCCTGGACACTCAGCTCAGCATCTCTGACTACAAGGTCTTTACTTTGACGGATCCTTTCCGGGTGGTTATCGATGTGCTACACCCTGCCACCGCTGACAAGGCGAAAAAACCCAGCAAAGAAGGCCGCCCCTCGGCCCAGACGAAAACCTTGGAGACGCGGCCAGTTGGCCATGGTCTTAAAAGAATTGTCATCGATCCTGGCCACGGCGGCAAAGATCCCGGCACTTGCAGCCCAAGCGGTCTTAAGGAAAAAGACATCGTCCTGGAGGTGGCCCTCATGGTTGCCAAGGTACTCAGGGAAAAACCCGGCTACGAGGTTATTCTTACCCGTGACCACGATGTCTTTATCTCCCTGGAAGAACGAACCGCCATAGCCAATGCCAGGGAAGCAGACCTGTTCCTTTCCATCCATGTAAATGCCGCCCCCAACCATGAAGCCAGGGGGATCGAAACCTATGTCCTTGACCTGACCAATAGCAAGGACGCCATGCGCCTGGCAGCAATGGAAAACGCCACCTCCGCCAAGCAGACCAGCGATCTGCAATCCATCCTCCTGGATCTCATGCAGAATTCAAAAATAAACGAATCTCTGAAGCTGGCCGGACTGGTCCAGGAAAAAATGGTCAGCGGCCTGAACCATAAATTCAACGATATCGGCAACCTTGGGGTAAAGAAGGCGCCTTTCCTGGTGCTTATCGGCGCCCAGATGCCTGCCATCCTCACCGAAATCGCTTTTTTGAGCAATCCGGAAGAGGCAAAGCGGCTCAACAATGAGGCCTACCTTGCCGAGGTGGCCAATCACTTGGCCGCCGGCGTTGCCCAGTATGTGCAAAGCATGAGCTTGGCCAGCAATCGCAGGCATTGAGGTAACTATCCAGCAGCACCCCATCTTGCGGCGATCGAGCCGTCTCACGTACCCGAGGTACGCTTCGCCGTCCCGCTTATAGCTGAGCTGGCCAGCTTGTCTGCCCTGGCGAAACTTATGCCCTGAGTGTACCGCAACCTGGGGCACTGCTGAATAGTTACGGTTTAGTGGTTTGGGTTATTTCCGGCATTGATTTACGCGGTAAAGAACAAAAAAAGCCCCGCCGTTTTTTGCCTGGCGGGGCTTTTTTTACGATTTTTCCCAAAAAAACTTTTAGGAGCCGTCACTGAATAACTTGCACAGTTTTGCTCAATCCTTTGCGGCTCCTTATGCCGTTTTGGCTATTATGAATGGCGGAGTTATTTTGTTTCAACGGCTTAGTCCAGGGCAAAGGGCTGTCGCCCCTCCCTGAGATCCCTGCCTTCAAGATAGCGGATGATGGATTCGGCGGCCTCCTTGGCCTGATAAACCGCCTTGGCCACGGTCTGGGGGCCCAGCACCGCATCGCCTGCCGCAAAGACCCACTCCTCCGAGGTCTGCATGGTCACCTCATCCACCACATAGGTTCCCCAGCGGCTCAGAGCCAGGTCAAGGCCGGAACCGGCGGTAACGTCCACATCTTGACTGATCGCCGGGATGATGGCATCCGCCTCGAGCATGAAGTTCGAGCCTTCCTTTGGCACCGGCCGGCAGCGCCCCGAGGCGTCACAGGCGCCAAGTTCCATCCGGATACATTCTATCCTGCTTAACCTGCCGTTTTCGCCATGGATCGCCACCGGGGCGGCGAGCATCTCGATGCGCACCCCTTCTTCCTCGAGATGATGAATCTCCGCCTGGGAGGCTGGCATCTCCGCCTTGCTCCGCCGGTAGAGGATGAAGACATTGTCGGAGCCGGTGCGCAGGGCGGTTCGGGCGCAGTCAATGGCCACGTTGCCGCCGCCGACCACCACCACATTTTTCCCGAGATTCAGCGTCTCGCCGACATTGACCTTGCGCAGGTAATCAACCCCGTGTACCACCCCGGCCAGCTCCTCTCCCTCCACACCCAGCTTTCTGCTCAAGTGGGCGCCCAGCCCGAGGAATACCGCCGCGAACCCCTCTTCCCGCAAAGCTCCAAGGGTTTTATCCTTGCCGATGGTCACTCCATGCACCAGGGTAACCCCGCAGTTTTTCAAAGCCTCGCATTCCGCGGCAATAATCTGGCGCGGCAAACGGTACGCCGGGATGCCCACCGCCAGCATGCCGCCGAAAACGGGCAGGCTTTCAAAGATCGTGCACTGGTAGCCCGCATGGGCAAGATAGTAAGCGGCCGACATTCCGGCCGGCCCGGAACCGACGATAGCCACCTTTTTCCCCTTGGGTAGGGTGCAAGGCTGGAGCAGATTTTTGTTATTGGCCACCATCCAGTCGACGATATAGCGCTCGAGCATGCCGATGGCCACCGGTTCGCCCTTTTTCCCTCGGATGCAATATCCTTCACATTGGAATTCATGGGGGCAGACCCGCGAACAGATGGCGGGCAGCGAGTTAGTCTCCCGATCCTTCCAGTAAGCCTCTTCGATCTTGCCTTCCCGCAACAGCCTGATAAACCCCGGGATATCATTGTGGATCGGGCAGCCTTCCCGGCATTTGGGCTTTTTGCACTGCAGGCAGCGCTCCGCCTCACGCTGGGCAGCCTCGGCTTGATAACCGGAAACAACCTCGGCAAAATTTGTGATCCGCCCGGCAACGGGCAATTCCCGGGAAGATTGCCGGGGAATGTTCATTCTTTCTTTTGTATCCATCACTGCCTCCTACCCGGAAGATTGAAAACCATCAGTACAAGTACCGATATTTATCATGATAACGACAGGTTAGATCATATCTTTATATATTAAACTGTTTCCCCTAGCATTTCATGCATATTTTTGGCCAGCCAATTGCTTGCTGGTTGAATTGGCCGTCAATGCTACAGATGGCGCTTGACAATTCTGGAGATATACCACAAGTTGGACCAATACCTTTCAGCAATCAGCATAACTACTCAGCAGTAAAACCATGAACGGACATCCATGAAGGCAGAATTAATCAATCCATTTTTGATCGCCACCAAAAATGTTCTGGCAACAATGGCGCAAACTCGGGCAACTCCGCAAAAACCCCGGTTGAAAGACGGTATCACCTCTTATGGCGAGGTTACCGGCATCATCGGCATGACCTCTGACGAGATCTCCGGCTCCATGATCGTGAGCTTCACGGAAAAATGCATCCTGCAAATTGTCGCCAACATGCTGATGGAAGAGCCCAAGGCAAAAATTGACGATGAGGTGGTTGACGCGGTCGGCGAACTGACCAATATGATCTGCGGCGGCGCCAAGGTACATCTGGCCAGGCTTGAGCACAAATTCAATCTGGCTATCCCCAGCATGGTCGTTGGCGCCGGAGTGGAAATCCCTTATTACTCCAAGGCGCCAACCATTGTCATCCCCTTTGAAACCGAGGCCGGGCCTTTTGTTGTTGAGGCAAATCTCAGCGAACGACGCTGAGCCTTTACCTTCACTTTACCAGACAAAAAAAGCCGCTCGTTACCGAGCGGCTTTTAAAAACTTTTACTTGTCATCTTCTCAGGAAGCCTTGCGTCTCTCGGCAACCTTAAGACGGCTTAAAGCTCTCTGCAAAGCAGCTTCGGCCCGGGTTCGATTAAAATTTTCCTTATGGGCCTGTGCTTCCGCCAGCCGCTTCTCCGCCCGTTCCTTGGCTCGCATCGCACGCTCGACATCAATATCCGTCCCACGCTCTGCCGATTCAACGAGAAAAGTCAGCTTGTTATTAGACACTTCACAAAAACCGCCACTCACCATCAAAACTTCGTCCTGCCCCCCACTCTTGTAGGTCAGAACCCCGGTCTTGATCGTACTCAGGAATGGCGCATGATTGGCAAGAACACCAAACTCGCCGCCGTAGCCGGGAGCGGTGACAATGTCAACCTCCTTGCTCACTACAACCCCTTTGGGAGTTACCACTTCCAACTTTAATTTTTCAGCCATGGGTAATCCTCAAGTCCCCGCCGCCCCCTGCAAGGGGCCGGTGAGTCAGTCAATTCCTTAAGCAGCGGCCTTCTCTTTGTTGGCCTTCTCAACCGCCTCTTCAATGCTGCCGACCATGTAGAAAGCGATCTCGGGCAGCTCGTCGTGCTTGCCTTCCAGGATCTCCTTGAAGCCGCGCACGGTATCGGCAACCTTTACGTACTTGCCGGCCATGCCGGTAAAGGTCTCCGCTACGGTGAAGGGCTGGGAAAGGAAGCGCTGGATCTTGCGGGCGCGGGTAACCAGAGTCTGGTCTTCCTCGGAGAGTTCGTCCATACCGAGAATGGCGATGATGTCCTGAAGGTCTTTGTATTTCTGGAGGCTGGTCTGCACGCCGCGGGCAACCAGGTAATGCTCTTCGCCCAAAACATTGGGATCAAGAATCCGGGAGGTTGAATCCAAGGGATCAACAGCCGGGTAGATGCCGAGCTCGGCGATCTGCCGGGAAAGGACAACGGTTCCGTCCAGATGGGCAAAGGTGGTGGCCGGAGCCGGGTCGGTCAGGTCGTCGGCCGGTACGTAAACGCACTGGACCGCGGTGATCGAACCCTTGTTGGTGGAGGTGATCCGCTCCTGAAGCGCGCCAAGGTCGGTGGCCAGGGTGGGCTGATAACCAACCGCCGAAGGGATACGGCCAAGAAGCGCGGAAACCTCGGCGCCGGCCTGGGTGAAACGGAAGATGTTGTCAACGAAGAAGAGTACATCCTGGCCCTCCTCGTCACGGAAGTACTCCGCAGCAGAGAGGCCGGTCAGGGCCACGCGGGAACGGGCGCCCGGCGGCTCGGTCATCTGGCCGTATACCAGAGCGGCCTTGGGAAGAACGCCGGACTCTTTCATCTCGTGATAAAGATCGTTACCCTCACGGGTCCGCTCGCCAACCCCACAGAATACTGAGATACCGCCGTGATGCATGGCGATGTTGTTTACCATCTCCATCATGATAACGGTCTTGCCGCAGCCGGCGCCGCCGAAGAGGCCCATCTTGCCGCCGCGAGGGAACGGAACAAGCAGGTCGATAACCTTGATGCCGGTTTCGAGAACATGCACTTCGGTGGACTGATCGGTAAAAGCAGGAGCAGGGCGGTGAATGGTGCGCATTTTATCGGAAGCAATGGGCCCCAGGCCATCAACCGGGCGGCCGACCACGTTCATGATCCTGCCGAGAGCCGGAGCACCGCAGGGAATCTCAATGGGCTTACCGGTATCGGTGCAAGCCTGACCACGCACCAGACCGTCTGTTTGATCCATGGCGACACAGCGAACCACGTTATCGCCAAGATGGAGGGCGACCTCGATGACCAGATTGCCTTCCACTTCACTGATCCCCTTGTTGGTGACCAGCAGGGCGTTCATGATCTCCGGCAGGTTGTCCGGCTCAAACTCAACGTCGACGACAGGTCCGATGACCTGAACAATTTTCCCAACTCTTGCTTCACTCATTAGAAAGCCTCCTCAGCTAGTACTTACGTTGACAAGCTATTACAGCTGAATGATTCAGCCTGATTTTATCTTCGGTTACTTCAACGCCTCGGCGCCGCCGACAATATCCATCAATTCCGCAGTGATGCCGGCCTGCCGCGCCTTGTTGTAAATCAGGGTCAGGCTGTGGATGATATCCTTGCAGGCGTTGGTGGCGTTATCCATGGCGCTCATCCGGGCGGCATGCTCGCTGGCACTGACTTCGAGCATGGCATGGTAGACCATGACATTCATGTAGAGCGGCAGGAGCACTTCCATGATTTCCTCGGTGCTCGGCTCATAGATGTAGGACCCGCCGGTCGAGGGAGCTGCCGCCGCTACAGCATCAGGCTGGATGGGCAGAAACATCAGCTCCGCAGGGCGCTGCACGGCAACGCTCTTGAATTTCCCGTAGACGATACGCACTTCATCGCTGTCCCCGGAGAGAAAGTTGCCGGCAATATCCTGGGCAATGGTCCGGGCATTGAACATCTGGAAGGTGCCCATCAGATCGGCATACCGCTGCCGAATCTTGCCGGTTTTCCGGAAATGGCTGATGCATTTCTTGCCGACGCAGACCAGGGAGACCTTCTTGCCCTGAGCCTCCAGGCCGGCGATAAGCTTGTCGGCCATCTTCAGGATATGAGCGTTGAAACTTCCGCACAGGCCGCGATCGGAGGTGACCACCAGAATCTCCACCGTCTTGACCTCACGCTTCTCCATGAGCGGAAAAGCGCCGGAATCCATGGCCGAGGAGAGATTGCCCATGGCCGCGTTAAACTTCTCGGCATAGGAACGGAAATCCTCCATCTTCTGCTGCGCCCCGCGAAGCTTGGCCGCGGCAACCATATTCATGGCCTTGGTGATCTGGGCGGTTTTCTTCACCCCACCAATCTTTGTTTTTACATCTTTCAGGCTCGCCATGCGACCTTACCCCCTTAGTTAAGGCCCTTGGCAGCCTTGAAAGATTCCCCGAAAGCCTGAAGCGCAGCCCTGATCTTCTCTTCCAGGGTGGCATCAATGGCTTGTTTTTCTTTCAGGTCATCATAAATGCTTGGCTGGTTCTTCTCGATATAGGCATAGAGCTGCTGCTCATACTCGGCCAGGGAGTCAACAGGCAGAGTATCGAGATAGCCGCGGGTACCGGCAAAGAGGATGCAGATCTGTTTTTCCATGGGCAGCGGCTGATACTGGGGCTGCTTCAGAATCTCAACCAAACGGGCGCCCCTGGTCAACTGGGCCTGGGTGGCGGCGTCCAGATCGGAACCGAAGCCGGCAAAAGCGGCGAGCTCTCGATACTGGGCCAGATCGAGACGAAGGGAGCCGGCCACCTGCTTCATGGCCTTCACCTGAGCGGCGCCGCCCACTCGGGATACGGAAAGGCCGACGTTGATCGCAGGACGAACCCCGGCGAAGAATAAGTTGGGCTCAAGATATACCTGACCGTCGGTGATGGAGATAACGTTGGTCGGGATAAAGGCGGAAACGTCACCGGCCTGGGTCTCGATGATGGGCAGCGCGGTAAGAGATCCGGCGCCCAAGGCATCGTTCACCTTGCAGGAACGCTCCAGCAAGCGGGAGTGGTTGAAGAAGATGTCGCCGGGGTATGCTTCCCGGCCCGGCGGACGACGGAGAAGCAGGGAGAGCTCGCGGTAGGAAACCGCCTGCTTGGAAAGATCGTCATAGATGATCAGGGCGTGCTGGCCATTGTCCCGGAAGTACTCGCCCATGGCGCAACCGGCAAAGGCTGCGACATACTGCATCGGCGCCGGATCGGAGGCGCAGGCTGCTACCACCGTGGTGTATTCCATGGCGCCGTGCTTGCGAAGCGCTTCAACCACCAGAGCCACCGTTGATTTCTTCTGGCCGATGGCCACATAGACGCAGTGTACATCGGTGTATTTCTGGGCGATGATCGCATCAACGCAGAGGGCGGTCTTGCCGATCTGCCGGTCGCCGATGACCAGTTCGCGCTGGCCGCGGCCAACAGGGGTCATGGCGTCAACCGCCTTGGCGCCGGTGTAGCAGGGCTCATGCACGGACTTACGGGCGATAACGCCGGGGGCCAAGACCTCGATCTTGGAACTGTGCTTGGCATTAAGGGGTCCCTGGCCGTCGATGGGGGCGCCCACGCCGTCAACGACGCGGCCTTCCATCTCGGGGCCCACGGGCACCTCGGCAATCCGGCCGGTCCGTTTGACGGTGTCGCCTTCCTTGATCTTCCGGATGTCTCCCAGTAGCGCACAGCCGACGTTGTCCGCTTCCAGGTTCAAGGCGATGCCCAGAACCCCGCCGGTGAACTCCAGCAGCTCCATGGCCATGCACTTCTCAACCCCGTACACGCGAGCAATACCGTCACCAACGGAGATTACGGTGCCGGTTTCACTCAGATCAACCTTACTTTCGTAATCCTTGATCTGCCCCTTGATAATTTGACTGATCTCTTCGGCTTTGATCTGCATTTGTCTTATACACTCCCCTTAATGGATTCTTTTAAACCGGCCAGCTGTGACTTGATGCTTCCATCGAACACCAGATCACCGACCTTGGCCACGATCCCGCCAATGATGGACGGATCGACCGTGGCAGTAAGGACGACCTGCTTGCCGGTTATTTTCTCCAATATTGCCTTGACCTTTGCACTGAGTTCCGGGGTCAGCTCCATGGCTGAGACCACCATCCCCTGGCACATATTGTTATCCGCATCGACCATCGCCTGAAATACCGCGGCGATCTCGGGCAGGATATCCGCACGCTTCTTCTGGACCAGCAATTTGAAAAAATTGCCCAACACCTGGGAAACCTGCATGGAGGCAAGAAGATGCTCCATAACCTTTTCCCGCGCCTCAACCGGGTAGAGCGGGTTGGTCAGGGCATCGGCCACCTCCGGCATCCCGGCAAACAACTCGGCCATCTCATTAAGGGTCCTGGTAAAGTCCGCGAAAGCATTTTCTTCCTTGCCAACCGCGAACAACGCTTTGGCATATCGTCTGGCTAATACCGTATTCTTCACTGAATACCTCCCACCTTATCAAGAGACAGCTCAACCAGTCTGCTCTGATCCGCAGGCTGAATATTCTTTTTGACCAGCTCTTCCGCCAGCAGCACGGCCTGCTCGGCAATCTCAGCTTTCAGTCTGGTCTTGGCCTGGGTAAGCTCGTGCGCCACCGCCATTTCGGCCTGTCGCTGAATGTCCCCGGCATTGCGTTCGGCATCGGCAATAATCTTTGCCTTCTCGTCCTCACCTTGCTTGACCGCTTCGGCGATGATCCCTTCCACCTCCTCATCAAGCCTGGCAAGTTTGGCCGCCGCCTCCTGGTACATCAACTCTGCCTCGGCTTTTCTTGACTCCAGGGCCTCGAGCTGATCCTTGATCCCTTCCCGCCGGGCACTCAAGCCATCGGCAAAAGGTTTCTTCAGGAAAAACACCAAGATAAAAACAAGTCCGGCGAAATTAGTGGTCCGCCACAGGAGATCCAGCCATTTTTCACGGGGGATGGCACCATCCCCGGAGGCATATGCAGCAGCAGCAAAAGCCAGAACTATAAACGCCGACAACGCTGACACGCCGGTTTTTTTCCAGAATGCGTTCTTCATTTACAGCGCCCTCCCCAAAACCTTGCCCGCCATCTCGCCGGCAAAACCGGAGATCTGCCCCTGTAACTCGGCCTGAGCCGCGGCAAACTGCTTTTCTATTTCGGCAAGCTGCCCGGCTTTCCGCACGTCAACTTCCTTGCGAATCCCCGCCAGCTTTTCCGTACTTTCGGCAAGAGCGGCATTTCTGGCAGCCTCATACTCTTTTTTAGCCTTGGCCCTGGCATCCTTCATCTTCTGAGCAAAATCTCCCTGCCGCAACACCGCATTTTTTTTGAACTGGTCAATGCCCTCATCAAGACCGCCGATCTTCTTTTGCCGCTCTTCGATAATTGAACGGATCGGTTTGTACAAGACTGCATTCAGGACGACAATAAGCAGAAGCATATTGACAATCTGAATGAGCATGGTCAGGTCGATGGTAATCATTACTGGCCCCCGTTTTTCGTGACAATTATTATATGAAAAATTCTTGAGTTGTTCGCATTAAATGAATCCCGGTTCATTAACAATTGAACGGTTCTAATCGAATTTTTTTGGCCTGTCAATACATTTCCCTGCTGCTTTTTCCCCGGCTTTTCTCTAGGTATTTCTACAGATTAAGAAGAAGCTTTTGTTCCTTTGAGCGCTTCCGTAAAATTATCCGCACTGGTTCACCTCGCATTAGCCCCGTCCCCAATCGCTCCCATAATCTGACTGCGGATGATGGAGGGCACCGCCGCAAGCGCCTCCGGCAGTTTATCCGCCATGGACCCTCCGGCCTGGGCCATGTCAGCGCGCCCACCCCCGCTGCCGCCCACCATGGCCGCCACCTCTTTAATAATCAGGCCGGCATGGAAGCGGCTGTTCTGATCCTTGGTGACCATGGCCAGCAGGCTGACTTTTCCTTCAAAGACCCCGCCCAAAACCGCGATGCCGCTGCCCAGTGCGTCCCGCACCTTATCGCCAACCTCCCGCATGGTTTTCGGCGAATCCATGGCGATCCGGGCGACCACCACCTTCACCCCGGCGATCTCTTGGGCATTGCCGAGCATGGTTTCCAGATCATTGACGGAAAGATCCGCGGTCAACCGGCTTACCTCCCTCTCCAGCTCTTTCTGGCGGGCCAGCATTTTTTCAAGCCTGCCTGGCAACTCCTCCGGGGAAGCCTTGAGTTTGGCCGCCAGCATGCCCAGCTGCGCCTCAACCTGCTGAAAGCGCTCCAGGGCGCCGGGACCGGTGAGCGCCTCGATGCGCCGCACCCCGGCGGCGATGCCGGTTTCGTTTAAAATCTTGAACAGACCGATCTCGCCGGTCGCCGTTACATGGGTGCCGCCGCACAGCTCCTTGCTGATCTCTCCCACGGAAACCACCCGGACCTTGGCCTCGTATTTCTCGCCGAACAGAGCCGTGGCTCCGCCCTGGATGGCCTCTTCCCGGTCCAGCACCGCGGTGGCCACCTGGGCATTGGCCCGGATTCCCTCGTTGACGATCTTTTCAACCCGGCCAATCTCCTCGCGGCTCAACGGAGAAAAATGGGTGAAATCGAAGCGGAGCCGCTGCGGATTGACCAGAGAGCCTGACTGCTTGACATGCTCGCCCAGCACCTCGCGCAGGGCGGCCTGCAGGAGATGGGTAGCGGTATGATTGCCAGCCGTACGCCGACGCTGGCCTTCAGCCACCTTGAGTTCGACGGTCTCGCCAAGGGCCAGGCTGCCCTCCATAACCTCTGCCTGATGCAGGACAAGCCCTTCCCCTACCGCCACGGTATTTTCCACCTTAGCCTTGCCCTGCGGCCCGATAATCATGCCCCGGTCGCCGCTCTGCCCACCGGACTCGGCATAAAACGGGGTTTCCGGACAAACCAGAGAAATCTGCTCCCCGGTGCCCGCATGTTCAAGGCTTTCGCCGCTCCCGCTCACCAGACCGGTGATGGCGGCTTGGTAGTGGTACGTCTCGTAGCCGACAAAACGGCTACGTAACCCTTTGTCCAGCAAGGCACGAACCCCTGATCCCATCTCAGCCAGCGAGGTGGCTTTCCAGGATTTCTTGGATTGCTTGCGCTGCACCTCCATGGCCGCGTTGAACCCGGATTCATCGGCAAGCATCCCCTTTTCAATGGCGATATCCTTGACGATGTCCACCGGAAAACCATAGGTATCGTAAAGTTTGAAGATGAACTCCCCGGCCACCTCCTTACAGCCTGCCTCCTGCAACCGATGCAGCTCTTGATGCAGCATGGCCAGGCCGTTATCCAGGGTTTCCAGGAAGCGGACCTCCTCGTTATGCACCACCTTGACCAGCAACTCCCGTGCCCCGTGGAGATGAGGATAGGCTTCGCCCATTTCCGCGATAACCGCCTCAATCACCCCGTTCAGAAAAGGTTTTTTCAGCCCGAGGCTGCGCCCGTAACGGATGGCCCGCCGCATGATCCGGCGCAAAACATAGCCCCTTCCCTCGTTGGAGGGCAAGACTCCGTCGGCCACCAGAAAGGTGGTGGCCCGGCTGTGGTCGGCGATCACCCGCAAAGCGGTGTTGACCGCACCATTCTCGCCGTAGCTTACCCCGGCGGCCTTGGCAATGGCCGCGATGATCCCGGCAAAAAGATCGGAATCGTAGTTGGTAAATTTTCCCTGGGTAACGGCGGCAATGCGCTCCAACCCCATGCCGGTGTCGATGCTCGGCTTGGGCAGCGGCGTAAGCTTGCCGTCCTCGCTCCGATTAAACTGCATGAACACCAGGTTCCAAATTTCGAGAAAACGGTCGCAGTCGCAGCCGAGCTTACAGTCCGGCTTACCGCAGCCAGCTTCCACCCCCTGATCGATATGGATCTCCGAGCAGGGGCCGCAGGGACCTGTATCGCCCATGGCCCAAAAGTTGTCCTTTTCTCCCATCCGGACAATGCGGCCCGGAGGCAGATCCTCCACCTTTTCCCAGAGCCGGAAGGCCTCGTCATCGTCGTCAAACACCGAGACCCAGAGTTTTTCCGGAGGGAGGCCTACCTCCCTGGTGAGAAAATCCCAGGCATAATGGATGGCGTCTTTTTTGAAATAATCGCCAAAGGAAAAATTGCCGAGCATCTCGAAAAAGGTATGGTGGCGGGCGGTGTAGCCGACATTCTCCAGGTCGTTGTGTTTGCCGCCGGCCCGGACGCAGCGCTGGCAGGTCACGGCCCGCGTGTAGTCCCGCTGGTCCTCGCCCATGAAAACCCGCTTGAACTGAACCATGCCGGCATTGGTGAACAGCAGGGTCGGGTCGTCATGGGGCACCAGACCGGAGCTTTCCACCACCGTATGGCCCTTGTCGGCAAAGTAGGTCAAAAATCGCTTGCGTATATCGTTTCCGGTCATTGGGACATTCCTTCAAATTACAGAAGCGGAACGCCTGCGCATCCCGCTTCTTACAAAAATATTTGTTGTCTTAAAGCTGAGTTGAGCAGCTTGTCTGCTCTAACAAAACTTATGCCCTCTGGGTGTAAAAAATCAGTCAGCGTCCATAGCCGGGGCAACTGGTCCTTTTTCACCCAGCGCCGGCAAACCATACCCGAGACGAACCTTTCTTTCAAGATCAGCGCACAGCTCCGGATGCTCCTTTAAAAAGAGCTTGGAATTCTCCCTGCCCTGGCCGATACGTTCACCGTTATAGGAATACCAGGCCCCGCTTTTCTCGACAATATCCTGGGCCACGGCCAGATCGAGCAGATCCCCGACCTTGGAGACCCCTTCGCCATAGATGATGTCGAACTCGGCCTCCTTGAAGGGCGGAGCCATCTTGTTTTTCACCACCTTGACCTTGGTCCGGTTGCCGATCACCTCCTGGCCGTCCTTGATCGCCTCCTTGCGCCGGATATCCAGCCTGAGCGAGCTGTAAAACTTGAGGGCGTTGCCGCCGGTGGTGGTTTCCGGACTCCCGAACATGACCCCGATCTTCATCCGGATCTGATTGATGAAGATGATCGCGGTGTTGGTGCGCTTGAGCACCCCGGTCAGCTTGCGCATGGCCTGGGACATGAGCCTGGCCTGAAGTCCGACATGGGAATCCCCGGCATTGCCGTCGATCTCCACCTTAGGCACCAGGGCCGCCACCGAGTCCACGACGATGACGTCCACCGCCCCGCTGCGGATAAGGATCTCGGCGATATCCAGGGCCTGTTCGCCATAGTCGGGCTGGGAGACCAGAAGATCATCAACCTTGACCCCGATGCGCTCGGCATAGCTGATGTCCAGGGCATGCTCGGCATCGATGAAGGCGGCGCTGCCTCCGGCCCGCTGGGCCTCGGCGATTATATGCAGGGCCAGGGTGGTCTTGCCGGAGGATTCCGGCCCGTAGATCTCCGTAATCCGGCCGCGGGCCACGCCGCCGACCCCGGTGGCGATATCGATACTCAGGGTGCCGGTGGAGATAACCGCCACCGCCTCCCGCTCGTCGGTGCCCAGCCGCATGATCGAGCCCTTGCCGAACTGTTTCTGGATCTGAAAAATCGCGGTATCGAGGGTTTTGTTCTTATCTTCGGCAGTGGCCATGTTTATATCTCCCCAAGCTAGGATGAATTATTGTCGGTTCGTTTTACTCTGTCCTTCATTCATTATCAAGACCAAGCTGTTCAGGCCAAGCAGGTGACGGCGCAAAAGGTCAAGCGCCGTCTGGCTTGCCATGGCCTGCACCTGGCCGCGGTCTCCGGAAAAATGAAAAAGAAAGGTCTGGGTATTGTCAGGGCTGGCCAGGCCGAAATAGACCGTGCCCACCGGCTTTTCTTCCGTGCCGCCGCCGGGTCCGGCAATGCCGGTAACGGCAAGGGCATGGTCAACGGGAGTCACCCGCCGCATCCCCTCGGCCATGGCCCGGGCTGTTTCCGCACTGACCGCGCCGGAGCGCAGGATTATTTCCCGGTTGACTCCAAGCAACCGCTCCTTCAGGGCATCGCTGTAGGCCACCACTCCGCCGAAAAAATAGGCTGAACTTCCGGCTGTTTTGGTCAGGGTATGGCCGATGAGCCCGCCGGTGCAGGATTCCGCCACCGCCACCGTCTGACCTCGCTCGATGAGCAGAGCTCCCACCACGTCTTCCAGGGTGTCCCCCCCGGAGCCGTAGCAGTAATCGCCGAGGGCAACAGCCACCTGCGCGGCATATTTTTGCATCGCAGCCTCTGCTTCCCGGCTGGAGGCCCCGGTCACGGTCAGGCTTACATGCACCTCTGGAAACACGGGATAATAGCCGATCCGCACCCGGGGATCACGGCCTTCCAGATGGACAAGCTTCCGGTTGATCTCCGACTCAGGCAAGCCCACCACCCGGTACACCAACTGGCGCACCTGGCGGACCTCCTCGCCTTCCCAGACCGCCAGCCGGGTAAGCACCGTTTCCAGAAGCAAATCCTTCATCTCCTGCGGCACCCCCGGCAAAAAAAAGATGGGTTTGCCGTCCTGAACCAGAAAATACCCGGCCATTTTTGCTTCCGTGTGCAAGGCATGAGCACCCGCCGGCAGCCAGGCCAGTTTTTCCAGGGCAAGCTGTTGGCCGCTCGGCAGGCGTTGGCCGTACGTCTGGATTTTTTTAAATATTTCCGGGTAAAAGGTGGCGGGACGGGCAAAGGCCGAGGAAACGGCGGCATTGGTCAAATCATCGGTGGTCGGCCCCAACCCCCCGGTAACCACAACAAAATCCGCCCGCTGCAAGGCCCGTTGCAGGGTGCGGCCGATAAGCTCAGGCTCATCGCCGATGGTGGTCATGGCCAGAATCTCGTGGCCTGCGGCAAAAAGCTGGCCAGCCGCAAAGTAGCTGGTGGTGTTAAGCACCCTACCGGAGGTAAGCTCATCGCCGATGGCGATTATTTCCCCAAGCATAATGGCCTCGTAAAAAATTCCCGTCATATGTCAGTCATAGCACTGCTGCCGATGACTGACATGTGACGAATCATCAATCAAACAATCCGACCCAGCACCCCGTCCTCGGCGAGTTCTTCCAGACGCACCGTGACCAGCTGATTCACCAGGGTGTTGTCCCCCGCAAAGGAAACCGGAATATAATTTTCGCTATAGCCCCGCAACAAGCACTCCTGTTTGCGCCTTTCCACCAAAATCTGCCGGGTACTGCCCAGATGCTTGCGGAAAAAGTCGGTCCGTTTTTTATGATGCAAATCCCGCAAGAGCGCAACCCTTTCCTCTTTTACTGCCTTGGCAACCTGGTCCACCATCTCGGCGGCCGGAGTTCCCGGCCTTTTCGAATAGGGGAAGACATGGAGATAACTTACCGGCAGCGACTCGATCAGGCTGTAAGTGTTGCGAAAGGCAGCCTCGTCTTCGCCGGGAAAACCGACGAGCACATCAACGCCGATGGCCATATCGGGCAGGCACGCCACACTGTCCTCCACGACCTTGGCAAAGGTGGCGGCGGGATAGCGGCGCTTCATCCTCTTGAGAATCCGGTCATCTCCGCTCTGCAAGGGGATATGCAGATAGGGCATGACCGCCGCTGATTCGGCCATGAGGGTCAGGAGTTCGTCCGTAATCTCGGTCGGCTCCAGGGAACTCAACCGGTAACGCACCGGCAGGTTCCGGGCGACAAGCTGGGCCAGCAATTCGCGCAGATTGGTCTTAGGAGCAAGATCATGACCATAATGGCCAAGATGAATGCCGGTAAGCACCTGTTCCTTGTATCCCTGCTCGGCAAAGATTTCGGCCTGGGCCAACACCTGGTCCGGGGCAAGGCTCCGGCTCCGGCCCCGGGTGTAGGGCACGATGCAGTAAGAACAGAAGCTGTTGCAGCCGTCCTGAATTTTCAGATAAGCCCTGGTCCGCGCCCCGAAGCTGGTAGCGGTAAGGGGGCTGATCTCCTTGCTCCCCCCGATATTGCCCAGATGCATTTCCAGATCGCAGTGCCGATCGGCCAGGGCCACTTCCACCAGACGGTGTTTGCTGTCGTTGCCCACGATGCAGATAGGGCTGTCGGCGATCTCGAGGATTTCCTGCGCGGCGATCTGGGCATAGCAGCCGGTCACGATCAACCGGGCCTCGGGATTGGCGCGCAAGGCCTGGCGGATCAACTGGCGCGACTGAGCGCCCGCCTTGGCCGTAACCGCGCAGGTGTTGATGATGTACACCTCCGCCGGGCTGGAAAAAGGAACCAACTCCACCTCCCGTCGGCCAAGCTCCGAAAGGAAGGCGGCAGACTCAAACTGGTTGACCTTGCAGCCGAGGGTGGTAACAGCGATCTTTTTTTTGCTCTGTTCCTTGCTGCTCATGCCAGTGCCATATTTGTTCGATTCCTAAGCAAGTTCCCGTAAACCCTTTTCATATGCAGTCAAAATCCCATTGGCCCGCCGCCGAGCACCGGAGAGGCTGCCGGAAAAGGGCTTTGCACTGTTTGAGGCGAAGCCGAGTTTGCAAAGCCTCGGCAGCATCGAGGCGCACAGAGTATCCCGCCTGCGGCGGGACCAGGGACAAGGGTGCCCTTTCTTTTGGTTCGTTTTCTTTGGGCAAGCAAAGAAAATGAACAGAAGGATGAAGCATATTCCTCCGGCTCCGAATCTGCAACAACAAGCCTGGGTTCCAAGGCTCACGAAACATCAATAATCTTCAGGCTGTTGGTGGTTCCCGCCACTCCGAACAGGGTACCGGCGGTGATCACCAGTCGCTGCGTCCCGGACCTTAGCAGGCCGGCGCCTTTCAGCAACTCGGCCAACTCGAGGTCCGACAGGGCAACAGAGGGCACCCACAATGGGAAAACCCCCGAGGAAAGGGCGAGGATATTGCGAACCGTCTGATTATCGGTGACCGCCACAATCCAGGGCCGTGGCCGCAGCCGGGCGATGCGCCGGGCCGTGGTTCCGGTGGCGGTAGGGGTTACGGCCAGATCCACGGTGCGGTTTTCCAAAACATCGCAGGTGGCGCTGCTGATCAGATCATCGATACTGTCTTCCGAGCGGATCGCGGCCCGGACCTCCAGGGCGACGCCGCCGCTCTTGCCAAACCGCCGCTCGGTCTGGTGGGCGATCTTCTTGGCGATGCGGACCACCGCCACCGGATCATGGCCGACGGCGGTCTCCTCGGAAAACATGATGGCATCGGCGCCGTCGAGGATGGCGTTGGCCACATCGGTAACCTCGGCCCGGGTGGGCCTGGCGTTATCCACCATGGAAAGCAGCATCTGAGTGGCGACGATCACCGGCTTTGCCGCCAGGTTTGCCCGATGGATGATGTCTTTCTGGAGTCCGGGGATCTCTTCGATGGGCAGCTCGATGCCGAGATCGCCCCGGGCCACCATCACCGCATCAGCCAGCGCCATAATAGAGGCCAGGTGGGCCACCGCCTGCCGCCGCTCGATCTTGGCCAGCAGACAGGGACGATACTTTCCAGTTTGCGGCAAAAGAGCCCGGGCCGCCAGCATATCCTCCGGGCCGCCGACAAAGGAGATGCAGATCACATCGGCCTTGTGCTTTATGGCAAAGGCAATGCCGCGCTTGTCCTCTTCGGTCAAGACCCCGTTCAGCGTATTATAGCCCGGGATATTGACCCCCTTGTTGGAACGGACCACCCCGGCCACCAGGGCTTCGGTTTCAACGATCTCTCCCTGAATGGCTTTAACCTTGAACTGCATCATGCCGTCGCCGACAAAGATGATGGAGCCTGGCTTCAGCCCTTCGGCCAGATCGGGAATTTCGTGGGGCAGAAAGATGCCGGGCCCCGGACGGGCAACCCCTTCCGGGATAAAGCGAACCCTGGCGCCCCGCCGTACGGTGATGGGCTTTGGCACCTTGCCCAGCCGCATCTTCGGCCCGGGCAGATCCACAATGATGGCCGCCGGCCGGCCCATTTCCCCGCTAAGCTTGCGCAGGCTGGCAATCACCTCGGCATGTTCCTCAAAATCCCCGTGGGAAAGATTCAGTCGAAAGCCATCGACCCCGGCAGCCAGCAGACGCCGTTGCACGGCCGCCGAAAAAGAGGCCGGCCCCAAGGTGGCCACGATCTTGGTTTTGGAGATGAATGCGTTCATTTTGCTCCTTTGCTTTTTCAGGTGAGCGGGAAGGATGACAAGACCAATGGGGCAAAGACCTGGTAAACAAGATCAAGTTTCTGAATTCTGATCAGTGTATAGTTTTTCCGGCGCATTTGCCAAAGACAAATTTCGCCTCATCGGTTGAAAACGCAGATAAACACGGGCTTCGCCCATCCGCGCTTACACCTCTTTTGACAGTCGTTGCTTGGAAGCCCTTTGCTTTCGTGCCTGCGGGCTTTTCCATTTTTGGAGAGTCCCTCATCATTTGGCAATCTCACCGCAACCAAGTACCGCTTCGCATTCATAAAAAACCGCAAACTGGCCGGGAGTAATGGCGCGCTGGGGCTCGCTAAAGGTCAGCCGCACCCCGCCTTCGTACCCGACGATCTCTGCCTGGCAGACTGGCTGCCGGGAGCGAATTTTCACCTCGCAGACGCGGGGCAAGGCGGGCGGCTGGCCGCTCTGCCAATGCACCTTTGCCAGCAGCGCCTCATGCTGCCAAAGGTCCGCATCCTTGCCGAGCAGCACCGCGTTTTGCCTTGGATCAAGGCCTACCACATACCAGGGCGTGGCATCCGGCAACCCCAGGCCCCGGCGCTGGCCAACGGTGTACTGGTGGATGCCCCCATGGCGCCCCAGTTCCTGGCCCTGCAAGGTGAGCATCGGCCCTGGCCGCGCCTGCCCGGGGGAATGGGCGGCGAGAAACTCCACCACCGGCTGGTTTTTGCACCCAGAGGGTATAAGTTTCGTATGAGCAGGCAAGCTGCTCAACTCAGCTTTAAGAAAACAGACATCCTGACTCTCCGCCGTCTGCCGGAAAGTCAGGCCTAATTCGGCGGCCAAGCCGTAAACCTCTTCTTTCCGAAAGGAGCCCAGGGGGAAGCAAAGGCGGCCAAGCTGCGCCTGGGTAAGCAGGCCGAGGAAATAGGACTGGTCCTTTTTGGGGTCAACCCCTTTCAGCAGCCGGTAGCCGGTGGCGCGATCCCCGCTGGTCCTGGCATAATGACCGGTGGCGAAAAACTCCGCCCCAAGGCTCTTGCCGACTTCATCCAGCAAACGGCCGAATTTGATGGCACGGTTGCAGACCATGCAGGGGTTGGGGGTTTTGCCGGCAAAATAGCTGGCGCAAAAATAGTCAACCACCTCCCGGCGGAATGGTTCGGCCAGATCCACCACGGCCAGGGGGATTTTTAAAAAATCGGCAACCGAACGAACCCAGCGGAGCTGCTCCGCCAGATCGGGCTGGGCCAGGGCCATGAACACTCCCTGCACCTGCGCCCCCTGCCTTTGCAGCAAGGCGGCGGCCACCGAGGAATCCACCCCGCCGCTCATGGCGACAACAATCTTTTTCTGGTATATAGTGTCGAAATTCTCTATCATCCGATCCCCAGGACAAAAAAGGCTTGTTGATGAAACTTCCGGAACTCCTTGCCCCGGCAGGCAATTTTGAAAAAATGCAGACCGCCATCCACTATGGGGCGGATGCTGTCTATCTAGGCGGCAAAAAATTCAGCCTCCGGGCCCATGCCACCAATTTCGGCGAAGAGGAAATCGCCCAGGCCGTGGCCTATGCCCATGAGCGAGGTGTGCAAGTATACACCACCCTCAACATTTTTGCCCACAATGACGATCTGACCGGGTTGCCTGATTATCTGGCCAACCTGCGCGAGGCGCAAGTAGACGGCCTGATCATCTCCGACCCCGGCATCCTTGCCGTGGCCCGGAGGGTGGTGCCGGAACTGCCGATCCATCTCAGCACCCAGGCCAATGTCACCAATCTCGAAAGCGTCCGTTTCTGGGCCGGCCAGGGAGTCAAACGCCTTAATCTGGCCAGGGAACTTTCCCTGGCCGAGATCGCGCAAATCCGCCAGGCCACCACCGGGGTCGGGGCGGAGCTGGAGATCTTCGTACACGGGGCGCTGTGCATCTCTTACTCGGGCCGCTGCTTACTCAGCCTCTATCTTACCGGCCGCGATGCCAACCAGGGCACCTGCGCCCATCCCTGCCGCTATCACTACCGGCTGGAAGAGGAAAAACGACCGGGCCAGTTTTTCCCGGTGGAGGAAGACAGCCGCGGCACCTATATTTTCAACGCCAAGGATCTCTGTCTGCTCAACCGGCTGCCCGAGCTGATCCAAGCCGGGGCGGACAGCCTCAAGATCGAAGGAAGGATGAAAAGCGTCTACTATGTAGGGGCCATAACCCGCCTCTACCGGGCCGCCCTTGATTACTGGGCGGCGCAGGGGTTTGCCGCCTCCCTGCCGCAGGCCTTCCGGGAAGAGCTGCTGAAGATCGGCTCCCGGGGCTACACGGAGAACTTCTTCGACCAAGCGCCCACCGCCGCCGACATGCTCTACGCCGGGCCGATGCTCAGCTACGACTATGCCCCGGTGGGCATCGTCCGCCAGGCCGGCCCCCAGCCGGTTATCGAGGCCCGCAATCCCATCGCAGTTGGCGACTGCCTCGAATACCTGGGCCAAGGTCTCGTTAACACCGCCCATACCGTACTCTGCCTGACCGGCGAAAACAAAGTCCCGCTCCTCCAGGCAAACCCGAACAGTCTCGTCACCCTTACCCTGGATCCACCTCCCGCGACCTGCGAAAACAACGGCCTCTTTAGAAAAAGAATGGCCTCCTGCCCCAAAAAAAAACCTGCCTGAGGCATAGCCATGCGCCAGCCACCATTAATCATCCCCCAGGCGGCAACAATCAGAACGGATGATCCCGGCAAATGATCTTTCCCCCTAGTTTTGAGCCATTTCAGGATCGCCTGAGCCGCGATATCAGAAACGAGCTTGCCGCGGCCCTGCCTTTGGCGCTGGCGCAAAATGATCTTGCCCCAACTCTGAAGGTTGCCGAACGGTATCGGCAACAAGGCCTGACTGCACCCTATGCCGCCTATATCGAAGCGCGGTTGGCCGGATACGCCAAGGCCCTTGCGATAATCGCCCGCACCGGCGCCGAGGGCGCTTTGGCCAAAGCCCTGGTCCTCTGGGATCTGGGGCTTTTTTTCGAGGTGCATGAGATTTTGGAGCAGGCTTGGCGTGGGGCCAGGGGCGCGGAAAAAGAGCTTCTCCAGGCGATGATCCGGGCGGCGGGCTTTTATATCAAGGGAGAGTACGGCTATTTCGAGGCGGGGGCGAAAATGGCCGGCCGGGCGGTGGCGGCCTTGGGAAAAAACCGGCAGGGCTGCGCCGGTTTTGATTTGGATGCGCTTTTAGAGAGCTTGCGAAATCTTGACCCGATCCCTCCGAAACTGCTGCGGCAGGATCCGCTTCTTTTTGCGCTGGATTCAGGGCGCTCCATGGTTTACCAAAAGAAATGATTCTGTTATGATCTTCACTTTCCTGTACTGACTGTCCGAGATTCCTGGCGAATCCCGGCAGACAAAACCTGTCCCGGAGGCTTTAATGGCTGATTCAACCCTGCCGCCCTTTATCCAGTCCCTGCTTAAACCAGAGGCCTACCCCCATTCCGCGCCGGAAATCACCCTGGTGCAGACCCATATCTCTTACGTACTTCTGGCCGGGGCATTTGTCTACAAGATCAAAAAGCCGGTGGACTTCGGCTTTCTCAACTTCACCACCCTGGAAAGGCGCAAATATTTCTGCGAACAGGAGCTGCTTCTGAACCGGCGATTATGCCCCTCCCTATACCTTGGCCTGGTGGCGATTACCGAACAGGACGGAGCTTTTTCCCTGGACACCCCCGGAACCCCGGTGGAATACGCGGTTAAAATGGCCCGGATGCCGGAAGAGCGGATGATGGCCAAAGTCATCGCCCAAGGCGGGCTGACCAGGGAGATTCTCGACCGGATCATCACCATCCTGGTTCCCTTTTACGCCAAAACCGAAACAGGGACCGCCATTGAACAATTCGGCACCGCCCAGGCGGTGGGCGTCAATGTGCTGGAAAATTTTGAACAGACCCAGGGCTTCATCGGTTGCTCGGCCTTGAACCGGGAGCAGTTCGAGACGATCAGCACTTACGCCCGCGCTTTTCTCGCCAAGGAAGACCTCTTTGCCGAACGTATCAAGGCCGGAAGGATTCGCGACTGCCATGGCGACCTCTATTCCGCCAACATCTGTCTGGCCGAGGAGATCTACATCTACGACTGCATCGAGTTCAACCAGCGCTTCCGCTATTGCGATGTGGCAAGCGACGTGGCTTTTCTCGCCATGGACCTGGATTTCCACGGCCTGCCAGGGCTTTCCGGCTATTTTATCGAACAATTCTGTCAGGCTGCGGGCGACACTTCCCTGCTGCCCATGCTCAATTTCTATAAATGCTACCGGGCTTACGTGCGGGGCAAGATCGGCCTGTTCACCGCCCATGCCCCGGAGGTTGATCCTGCCACCGCCGAAAACAGCCTGACTTTAGCCAAAAAATACTTCGCCCTGGCTCAAAGCTATGCCGCAGCCTGAACTGTTTATTTTTTTCGGCCTGATCGCCACGGGCAAGAGTACCGTGGCCCAGGCCTGGGCCGCGCAGCGCAATCTTCGCTACTACAACTCCGACGTGGTGCGCAAGGAATTGGCCGGACTATCTCCTCAGAACCGTCAGCGCGAAGCCGCGGACCAGGGGATCTATACCAGCGAGTTCACCGCCAAAACCTATGCGGCCCTGCTTGAACGAGCAGAACAGGATCTGACCCAGGGAAGGGGCGTAGTGCTTGATGCCTCGTACCAGCGAAAAACTGACCGCGATCAGGTGCGGATGCTTGCGCAGCATCTCGGGGTTCGGCTATATTGTGTTCTCTGTATCTGTCCGGAAGAGGAAATGAAACGCCGCATGGCCAAAAGGGCTCTTGACCCGCAGGCAGTGTCGGATGGCCGCTGGGAAATCTATCTGAAACAGAAGGAGCGGTTCGAGCCTCCGGCAGAACTTTCCCCGGATCAGCTCATACCCCTGTCAACCGATCTGCCGGTGGAGACTGTCTTAGCGCAGCTTTCCGCCCACCTGGAGACGCGCCATGAATAACCGAATCTATGTCCTGAAATTCCCCAAGGAAGTCATTGACCAGCCGATCATCAGCAACCTGGTCCGGAACCACGACCTCCAGTTCAATATTCTCAAAGCCACCATCCTGCTTCAGCAGGAAGGGGTAATGGTGCTGGAATTCATCGGCCACAAGGCCAATGTCAAGCAAGGCCTCGCCTATCTCAAGGAAATGGGAGTCAAGGTGCAGAGCATGGCGGGCAATATCCGCCGTGATGATGAAAAATGCTACCAGTGCGGGGCCTGCACCGGTATCTGCCCCACCGGCGCGCTCTCCCTCCACCGACCCGACATGGCGGTACTCTTCGACGAAGACAAATGCACGGCCTGCGGCCTCTGTGTTTCCGTCTGTCCGGCCCGGGCCATGGCGGTTTCCCTCAACGGCAAGGTGGAGCTGGCGGCGTGAACGACCTCAGCCGAAGGAGAAAATAAAAAAAGGGCTCCATGGGGCACCGGAACCCTTTCCAGTAGACATCCTGCCGACTATTCTTAGTTGTAATCGAAAAAAGCCGGGGACTAAAGTGGCTTTTGTTTAGTAACTATTTGATAGTAGTGCCATTTTAACTTACTTGTTAGTCCATTATTTTTTCGCCTTGCAACTGCAGCCACATCCGCACCCCGTAGATTTTTCTTCTTTTTTGACCATGCAGTCGCTGCCGCCACAATCGGTGCATTTTTTGGGCTTGCATCTCCCCTCTTTGGTTGCCCCGCATTTTTCACATTTGAATATTGCCATACTGTCACCTCCGGTATCCTGTTGAACGGTTATGTTTCGCAAGACGAAACCTTCGTCTTGCCAATGAGTTGCAATAAGTCTCTTCCCTTGAGCATTGAGACAAAACCCGCCACTGCCCTTGGTTTGCGAGATAATTTCCTCGCCTGGCCGCGGCAGGTGCATTATCCTTTCTCTGTCGGCCAAAGAACTCATGCCCGCAAACCTCGGGCATGAGTTTGGAAACAAAATAGCATCTGGGAATTATTCCTAATAATAAAGCGATTTCATTCTGTATTGCAACAAATAAACAGAGGTGCCTATGAATATCAACAGCGAACGCCTTGCCCAGGTTTTCACCGCCATGTGTATTATTGACAGCCCCTCAGGCGAAGAAGCCAGAATGGCCATATTTCTCAAAGCTCTCTTTGCCCAGGAGTTTCCAGAGGCTCTTATCGCCGAGGACAACTCGGCCAAGGAAACCGGCTCTGACGCCAATAATCTGGTGATCCACTTCACCGGCAACCTGCCGGGAGAACCGATCTTTTTTAACTGTCACCTGGACACCGTCGAACCAGGCAGGGGTGTGAAGGTGGTGCGGGAGGGAAACCGCTTCTGTAGCGAGGGAGAGACCATCCTCGGCGGGGACGACAAGGGGGGGATCGCCATCCTCATCGAGGCTATCCGCGCCATCACCGAGGCGCAGACACCACATCTCTCCTTCGATCTAGTTTTCACCACCTGCGAAGAGGTAGGCTTGCGTGGGGCCAAGGCCCTGGACCTTTCCCTGCTTCGTGCCAGGGAGGGGTATGCCCTGGACAGCACCGGCGTCGATCTGCTCATCATCGGCGCCCCGGCTGCCAACCATTTCCATTTCACCATCACTGGTGCCGCAGCCCATGCCGGGCTGCACCCGGAGCGGGGCATCAATGCGATCCAGCTTGCCGCCCGTTGCCTTGCTGAGCTGAAACTGGGCCGCCTTGACGAGGAAAGCACCGCCAATATCGGCCGCATCAGCGGGGGCACCGCGACCAACATCATTCCCGATTCCGTTCGGGTGGAAGGGGAGGTCCGGAGCCACTCGGCGGAAAAACTGGCCGATTTTTCCCAGCAGATCAAGGCAACGGTTCAGGCCGCCATCGCCAGATGGTCTCCGGAAGCTGATGCCCAGCTCGCTCCGGGAGTCCGGCCCCAGCTTGATTTCCATCTTACCGCGGAATACCCAGCCCTGAATATTGACCGCACCGCCTCAATTCTGCGAAGGGTTGAGCGCGCCGCCGCCACCCTCAAACGGAAGATCCGCTACGAAAGGGCGGGCGGCGGCAGCGACGCCAATATTTTCAACGGCAAGGGGTTGCCAACCGCCATCATCGGAATCGGCATGGACCATGTACACTCCACCGATGAATCCATCGATCTCAGGGATATGGTACGCACCGCCGAATTGGTTGCAACTATTATAACCACTCAAGATTAAACAATAAATTTAAATTGTTTCACGTGAAACAATCCGCTCTCGATGTTCTCCAAAACGTCGGAGGTGTCAAAAATTAGAAGACCTCCGCCAATAGAGGTGGTACTATGTGCCACAGACAAGAAAGCTTGGGCACCTGAAACTTGTTTGCTACCTTATCCAGCATTAACCAAAAAACTGGCACGACAGCCAGACCAGAAAGCCACAGTGGGGGTTTCAAGTATGGGAGACGGCGCAAAGATTGTTGCCCTGGCTAACCAGAAAGGCGGGGTGGGCAAGACAACCACCGCCATAAACCTGGCCGCATCGGTGTCGCTACTAGGGAAAAAGGTCTTAGTGGTTGATTCCGACCCGCAGGGAAACACTTCCAGCGGCCTGGGGGCCAGCCGCGCCAACGGCGGAACTCACCTCTATCATTGTTATATGGGAGAGGCCGAAACATCGGAGGTCGTACAGTCGGTGCCTGGCTTGGAAAAGCTCTCTGTTCTTCCCACCCATATCGATCTGATCGGAATAGAGGTTGAACTAATGTCCGCAGTAAAACGCGAGCGCTATCTTGAGAAGGTTCTCTCTTCTGTCCGTGGGGATTATGACTACATCTTCATCGATTGCCCACCATCTCTTGGCCTGTTGACCATCAATGCTCTCACCGTGGCGGACACTGTTCTTATCCCCCTGCAGTGCGAATATTTTGCTCTGGAGGGCTTAAGCCAACTGGTCAGGACCATCCGCTTGGTGAAAAACTCATATAATCGCGCTCTTGCCATAGAGGGTCTGCTACTGACCATGTACGATGGCCGAAACAGACTTACCCACCAGGTCGTTACAGAGGTAAAAAACCATTTTCAGGGGAGAGTATACGACACCGTTATCCCCCGCAATGTTCGTCTCAGTGAAGCCCCGAGCCATGGCTTGGCGGCGATTGTCTACGACAAACGATCGACTGGAGCGCTCAGCTATTTGCAGCTTGGAAAAGAGTTTCTGCGCAAGCAACCAAAAATTGCGGCAAAATAGGGAGTTAAATCATGATAAAAAAGACCATCCCCGCCCTCGGCAAGGGTCTTGATGCCCTGTTGCCCTCCAGCGCCTCCGATGGCCGGGAATACTTTTTGTGCCCCATCGATGCCATTGAGGCAAACCCGGGTCAACCGCGCAAGGATATAAATGATACGGCGCTGGCTCAACTTTCGGCCTCGATCCTGGAAAAGGGCGTTTTGCTGCCCCTGGTGGTGTGCGAGCATGGCGGCGAAGGCCGCTACCAGATCATCGCCGGAGAGCGGCGCTGGCGGGCCGCCAAATTGGCAGGACTTGACGAGGTGCCTGTTCTGGTAAAAGATGTCACCCCTCTTGACCGGTTGGAGTTGGCACTTATCGAAAACATCCAGCGCCAGGACCTGAACCCCCTGGAAGAGGCGGAAGCATACCTCCGTCTGGTAAAGGAGTTTGATCTGACTCAGGAGGAAGTGGCAAGGCGGGTTGGCAAAGAGCGGTCAACCGTGGCCAATGCTTTGCGGATCAATCAATTGCCTGACTTTGCCAAACAGGATCTGGCTCGCGGCATCTTGAGCATGGGGCATGCGAGAGTACTGCTCAGCGTTGGCAATGAAGAGGCCATGCGCGAGGTCAGAAACGAGATCGTTGAGCAGGGGCTTAACGTCCGGCAGACAGAGGCCCTGGCCCAAAGGCAAAAGAAAAAAATGGCGGCGGCAGGCAGCGGGGGTAAGCGTCAGCCCCGGAAGTCGGCGAATGAATTACCGGAATCATACTGCAAATCGCTGGCCAACGGGTTGGTAAATTATCTGGACACCAAGGCCAGGATTATCCAAAACGGCACCCGGGGAAAACTGGAAATTGAGTACTATTCCCACGATGATCTCGAGCGGGTATTATCGCTTATTCTTCCCAATCAAGGGAAATAAACAATATAAACAGATAGTTAAACATGAACCAATGTAAAGAACAGGCGGAAATCATTCGCCAGGAGCAACTCATGCCGGATATATTCCGGCTCACCATCAGGGCTCCAGAGATCACCGCCAATGCCCGTCCCGGCCAATTTGTCATGGTCCAGACCTACTCAGGGTACGATCCTCTTCTCCGGCGGCCCCTGTCTATCCACCAGACCATAGGCAAAGATCAGGTACAGCTACTCTATAAAGTCGTCGGCAAAGGCACCCGCCTGCTGGCCGCGATGACTCCCGGCCAGCAACTGAACCTGAGCGGGCCGCTGGGGCACGGTTTTGAGGTCACAGGCAGGAAGGCGATCTGCCTTGTGGGTGGAGGCATGGGCATTGCTCCCCTCTATTTTCTGGCGCGAGAAATCCTGCGCACCACCAGCCCTCCAAAATGTGTCGTTTTACTCGGCGCCCGTACTGCCGCTGAGTTTGGCCCTCTGCCCCGTAATTTCATGGATCTCGGAGTAACAACCCATCTGGCCACCGATGACGGAAGCCTTGGCAGCCATGGCTTTGTGGCCGAGCTTCTTTTGCAACATCTTGACCATGATCTTGAGTGGACGGTGTGCGCCTGCGGTCCACATCCGATGCTGAAAGCGGTGGCTGACCAGTGCCGGAAACAGGGCTGGGAGGGTCAGGTTTCCCTGGAGGCCATGATGGCCTGCGGAATCGGGGCGTGCCTCGGCTGCGCGGTGCCCCGGGCAGAGCTTTCCGGCCCCTATCTCCATGTCTGCAAAGACGGCCCGGTTTTCAAGGCTGAGGAGGTTGCCTGGCTATGACCACCCCGGATATGCGTGTCTCCATCGGCAGTCTCGTTTTAAAAAATCCCGTGCTCACCGCCTCGGGCACCTTTGGCTATGGCAAGGAATTCGCGCCCTACGTCAATCTTCACTTTTTGGGCGGCGTAGTGGTCAAGGGGATCTCGCTGGCTCCGCGCCGGGGCAATCCACCGCCCCGCATTGTGGAAACAGCCTCAGGCATGCTCAATGCCATCGGCCTTGAAAACGTGGGACTTGACCGCTTTATCAGCGAAAAAATGCCCTATTTGCGGGAAATCGGCACCAGGGTTATCGTCAATATCCTGGGAGACAGTCTGGAAGAGTATCAGACCCTGGGCCAACGGCTCAGCGAGGTGGAAGGAATCAGCGGACTGGAGGTCAATATCTCCTGCCCCAATGTGAAAAAGGGCGGGGTTGCCTTTGGCACCGATCCGGCAATGGCCGAGGCTGTAACCAGGGCGGTGTGCGCCCACAGCACTCTGCCGGTGATCGTCAAACTTTCCCCTAATGTCAGCGACATAACCCAAATCGCCAGGGCCGCGGAGGCAGGCGGGGCGCAGGCGGTATCCCTGATCAACACCCTCCTGGGCATGGCCATTGATACCAAAAGCAGGAGGCCCAGGCTAGCCAATATCGTGGGGGGGCTGTCCGGCCCGGCGATCAAGCCCATCGCCCTGCGGATGGTCTGGCAGGTGGCCCAGGCCGTAAAGATTCCGGTGATCGGCATCGGCGGCATCACCTCGACGGAGGATGCCCTTGAGTTTCTCCTAGCGGGAGCAACTGCCATCGAGGTCGGCACCGCGAACTTCGTCAATCCCCGCGCCAGCCAGGAGATAGTCGCAGGCCTTGACCGTTATCTGACGGACAACCGGCTTTCCAGAATCAGCGAGGTGATTGGCGGGCTTATTCTGTCCTGATTTGTGCCAGAATTAGGCACTGAGCTGGCTGGTTTTATTGCTAAACAAGGCCACTAGTTCAGCAATAAAACCAGGGCAAAGAGCAAACCTCCTCATAACTCCACCGCAACCACCCCTGATTTATCCCGAACAATGGTCGCCACCTGGCCATTTGCAACTTTGATCGCCCTAAAATCAGCAAGAGACCGGTCGAGGATATGTAAAAGCAAGGCCCGGACCACGATCAAATGGCTTACCGCCAGCAGGTTCTGCCCTGGATACGCAAGAAAAATCGCTTCCATAAAAGCCACGGCCCGCTTCTGCACCTCGGCAATGGTCTCGCAGCCCGGCAGACAAAACCCGGCTGGATTCTCAAGCCAGGTGGGATATTCAGACCCAAACCTGGATCGAATCACTTTCTTGCTCAGCCCATCCCAGTGGGGAATGTAAATCTCAGTCAAGGCCTCTGCCGATTCAACCGGCACGGCCAGCAACTCTCCGACAATTTCAGCCGATTGTCTGGTCCGGGTCAAGGGTCCGCAGAATATCCTGCTGATGCCGCGGTCGGCCAGCCTTTCGCCTATCTCCGCAAGCTGGGCCGCCCCCTCCGGATGCAGGGGTTCCTCGGTGCGGCCCGCAAAAACATCTTCCTTGTTTGCCGCAGTCAGGCCATGTCGAGTAAGATAAATGGTGGTCTTCATCCTTGCCTTTTTACTCTGTTAAAAACGGCTTCCGCCATGATAAATAAATATGTGCCAGCAACTAAGCCGCAGCCTTTGGCTACAAAAAACTCTTGCTCTCCCGCGTTTCTTCGGAGTAAGTTTCCAAAGTTAAGCCATTGTTTAAAAATAACCTTAACAATAAAGGTTATGATCAGCATAATGAGCAGTAGCGTGAAATGTTCTGATCACATAACAGGTTATTTTTGTACCCCTAAACTCTACGGAAAAGTACTCTTCTTTTCAATAAGGAACCCGGTTATGCCCAAAGAAAGCAAACGCACAGTCTCGGTCTTGCTCACCGCACTGATTCTCGTCATTCATTTTGCCCTGCCAACGCTTGGATCCGCCCAGTCTGGACGCATCGCTTTCCTGCCGTTCAAGGCCAATGCACCCAAGGACATGAGCTATCTCACCAGCGGCATCCGCGACATGCTGGCCAGCCGCCTTGCTTCCGAGATCGGCCTCAGCGTGATCGACAAAACCGTGGTGGACAAGGCTCTGACCAGTGCCGGAACCCCAACCCAGGCAGAGGGTTTTCTCAGCCTGGCCAAGACCCTTCAGGCCGATTACCTGGTGGTTGGCAGCCTCACCGCCCTGGGCAGCAGCCTTTCGCTGGATGCCAAGGTTTTTGAGGCTGGCAAAGACGCACCCCATAGTTTTTATGCTACAGCCAAAAACGAAAGCGAGATCATTCAGAGCATTGACTCCCTGGCCTGGGACATAAGCGAAAAAGTATTTGCCCGCAAACGGCCGGCCACGGCCCAACTACCCCCCCAGGCCGCCGCGGTCCAGGCCCCGCCCCAGTATGCCACCGCTCATCCGGAACGGGCCTTTCCCGGCCGCGCCGGCAACTCCCCTTTCGTCTACAGCAAGGGCATCAACTCCGCCTTTGACTTCACCAAGAGCCAGAACATGAAGCTCTCGCTTCAGGCCATGGAAACGGCAGATCTTGACGGCGACGGTGTACCGGAGGTGATCCTGGCGGATCAAGACAGTGTGCATATCTACAAACGCGACGGCAGCCGCCTGAGCAAGGTAGGCAGGATCGGCGGCACCAAATCATTTCGAGTGCATGCCGTCTCCATCGCCGATCTCAACGGCAACGGTAAGCCGGAAATATATGTGAGCGCGGCTGACCACCAGAATCCCAAATCCTTCGCCTTTGAATGGCTGGACGGAGACAAGGCCAACTATATCTTCAAAGATGCCCCCTGGTATGTTCGGGTAATGCAGATTCCTAGTCAAGGAACTATTCTCGCAGGCCAGCGCGCCGATTTCGACAAAGCTGTGGCGCCCGGCATCTTTCGGCTGGAGCTGTCCGGCGGGACGGTAAATCGCGGTAGCAGCATAGAGGTCCCCCCCCAAGTGAATCTCTTTGACTTCACCATTGCCGATCTGGATAACGACGGCAGCATCGAGATCATTGCCATCGACCGGGATGACCGGCTGCGGGTGATGCGCTCCGCCGGCACCCTGCTCTGGAAAAGCGACGATTATTACGGCGGCACCACCCGCTTCATCGGTGGCGCGCCGGTCATGGACACCTTCGAACTTACCGGTGACGAAAAATATGACCGTATCTACGTTCCCAGCCGCATCATCATGCAGGATGTAAACGGCGATGGGATTGTCGATGTGATAATCAACAAGAATCTCTCCAGCTCGTCACGGCTCTTCAAGAATATGAAGAGCTATCCCAGCGGGGAGATCCATGCCCTCACCTGGAACGGCATCGGGCTTACCGAGTTGTGGCGAACCAGAAAAATCGACGGCTACATCGCCGATTACCTGCTCCGCCCGAACGCCGAAAAAACCGGTGCTGAACTGATGGTCGGCATAATTCTCTCCTCCAGCCCTCTGGAAATGTTTTCTGAGCAAACCGCCTCCGTACTCATGTACCAGCTTGATTTCACCAAAAAAACCGACCAGTAAACCAGAGGGGAAAAAGTGTACTTTCAAGATATAATTCTCGAACTCAGCAGATTCTGGACAAAACAGGGTTGCGCACTGCAACAGCCCTATGACATGGAAGTAGGGGCCGGAACCTTCCATCCCGCCACCTTGTTGCGGGCCTTGGGTCCGGAGCCATGGAAGGTTGCCTATGTCCAGCCCTCCCGGCGACCGACCGATGGCCGTTATGGTGAAAACCCGAACCGGCTCCAGCATTACTACCAGTTTCAGGTGATGCTCAAACCGTCTCCCCCCAACATCCAGGATCTCTATATCGAAAGCCTCACCAGCTTCGGCCTTGACCCACTGGAACACGATATCCGCTTTGTCGAGGATGACTGGGAGTCACCAACCCTTGGCGCCTCGGGCCTGGGCTGGGAGGTCTGGCTGGACGGCATGGAGATTACCCAATTTACCTACTTCCAGCAGGCGGGCAGCCAGGAGCTGCATCCGATCACGGTGGAAGTAACCTACGGCCTGGAACG
>Ga0172380_10000626_pt1 | contig 66054 bp, 76 predicted proteins | sample Leawe162metaG_FD_119747 | JGI IMG/M metagenome (GOLD analysis project Ga0172380, IMG submission 119747) | Leachate microbial communities from a municipal landfill in Southern Ontario, Canada - Leachate well 162 metaG | ecosystem: Engineered > Solid waste > Landfill > Unclassified | place... | reverse complement strand
GTTCTAGAGGTTTCGGATTCGTCAACATGGTCAATGATGCGGAAGCAGAAGCGGCTATCGAAAAGATGAATGGTGTAGATCTTGAAGGACGCAAACTTACGGTCAACGAGGCAAAGCCTCTTTCCGAAAGACCTCCACGAAGAAATTTTGATAACCGCGGTGGCGGTGATCGAATGGGCGGAAGATACTAGACGTTCACATATCACAAAACAAAAAAGCAGGTCGCAAGACTTGCTTTTTTGCTGCACAATGATATGATATTTGCTTGTTCTTTTTAGGGATTTCTTCACTGATGACTACGGTGGTCATTGGTGTAGAACACAAGAGGAGAAGGCGTATGCAAGGTGGAACGTTCACAGTGGGGGCCAAGAAGTTGGCTTCCGATGGAAAGCCGGCGATGACGAGTCCATTGAAACAAGGGATTTCCGATCCTCTCGAGGCTTTCAAGGCCATACCGAGCCTAGCTCGGGCAGCTGGGTTGGATCCTGCTCAGGTGGGAATGTTCCTTCGCGGTAAGCATGTGGACTGGCAACCCTTGTAAGGGAATGCTGGTTGGGTTTGATGGGGTTCGCACGCCAGGACGTGTCGAGCCCCTTTTTTTATTTAATCCTCTCTTGTAGCGCGGGCGCGGTCGATTTTAGTTAAGAATTTTTTTCGGAGGCGAGTATTTTGCGGGGTAATTTCCAAATAATCTTCATCACCCATAATCTCCAAACCTTTTTCAATATCAATAGCCATGGCCGGAGTCAAATAGATTGCCTCGTCGGAACTGGTCTTACGAATGTTCGTTAAATTTTTTCCTTTGATTGGGTTCACGTCCATATCTTCACCTTTTGTAACATTACCAATAATCATTCCTTCATATACTTCGGTACCTGGTTCAATATATAAAACACCACGTTCTTGCAAATTCCATAAAGCAAAAGCTAAGGCTTTACCCGACATCATCGAGACCATCGAACCAAATTCTTGTTTCTGAATTTCACCAGCAAAAGGTTTGAAGTCTATAAAGCGACTACACAAAATACCATTTCCTCTAGTATCAATCACAAATTGTCCTTTAAAACCTAGTAAACCACGAGTTGGAACTTCAAAAATCATCCGTACCTGTCCATCTTTAGTCTTCATATCCTGCATAATTCCGCGACGTCGGCCGAGTTTTTCAATCACAACTCCTGAAACATCTTCCGGCACATCAATAGTCACTTCTTCGAACGGCTCCGATTTAATTCCATCAATATCTTTAATAATAGCCTGAGGTTGAGAAACCTGAAGTTCAAAACCTTCTCGACGCATATTCTCAATTAAAATTGCCACATGTAATTCACCGCGACCATAGACGCGCATACTGTCACCAGAAAAATCAATTTTTAGACCGACGTTTATTTCCAGTTCTTTCTCCAAACGTTCACGAATTTGGCGACCGGTGACAAACTTTCCTTCTCGGCCGGCAAAAGGGGAGTCATTGACCAAAAAATCTAGAGAAATAGTCGGTTCATCAATATTGATCGCTGGTAAGGCTTCGTGATTTTCGTCTTCACAAATCGTCTCGCCGATATAGGCGTCAGTTAGACCAGCAAACATAACAATATCGCCAGCTTCCGCTTCGGTGATTTCTTTTTTAGCTACTCCTTCAAAAGTGAAAAGTTTAGTGATCTTAAAAGCTCGAGACTCACCCGTTGGAGTTTTAGCAAAAATTCTTTGACCACTTTTTATTTTTCCATTATAAATTCTGGCAATCGCTAGGCGGCCCATGAAATTGTCATAACCAAGATTGAAAATTTGGGCGGTTAAAGGCGAGCTGGTTTGTTCGACTGTGGCGGCGGCGGGAACTTTTTCTAGAATTAAATCTAACAATGGCGTTAAATCTTTTTGTTCGTCGGATAGATTTTTCATTGCTACACCCTTTCGGCCAATAGCATAAATAGTAGGGAAGTCGAGTTGTTCATTGTTTGCACCTAATTCCATGAATAATTCCAAAACTTCTTCATGTGCTTCAGCTGGACGCGCGGCACTTTTATCAATTTTATTAATTACAACAATTGGTTTTAAACCAAGCTCCAAAGATTTTTTCAAAACAAAACGAGTCTGAGGCATAGGACCTTCTTGAGCATCCACAACTAATAAAACCGTATCAATAGATCTTAATACTCGTTCAACTTCTGAACCAAAATCGGCGTGACCCGGGGTGTCCACGATGTTTATCTTTGTGCCTTTATAATAGATCGAAGTATTTTTGGCATAAATAGTAATACCACGCTCTTGTTCGAGTTTGTTTGAGTCCATCGAGACCCCTTCTTCTCCCGCACCCGTTTGCTTCATAATAGCGTCGGTCAGGGTGGTTTTCCCATGGTCCACATGGGCGATAATTGCAATGTTTCGAATTTCCATTAGTCCATAAATATACAGTAAAATAAGGCCAAAAGCAAGGCTTAGCCCAGAGAAGCCCAACTATTTCTTGCCCAACAACTCCCTCACATCCCCAGACAGCCCCGTCGCGTCGCCTTCGAGACCGGTGACATCGCCGTACACATTTGTGACATCGCCTTTAATATTTGTAGCTAGGCCAGAAAGATTACTGACAAAACCTTTGAGTCCGGTAACATTACCTTTCAACCGACTGACGTCGCCAGATAAATCACTGACACTGCCGATAATATTGGAAGTGTCGCCAGAAATTTTACTAACATTACCGCGGATATTGCTAACATCGCCAGAAATATTAGATACATCGCCAATAATTCCACTAATATCGCCGGCAATGGGAGAAATAAGTCCGCGGATGTTTGAAACATCACCAATAATATCCGTCACATCGCCTCGGGATTTTGTAACATCACCAGACACACCTTGAATATCTCCACTGATATTTGAAACGTCACCAGTGATTTTATGTAAACTCAAATTTCCTTTAATATTTTTAACATCTCCACGAATCAAAGAAAAATCACCAAAGATTTCTAGATGTAAACCCGTCACGTTTTGAGTATTAATTTGCTTGGTTGGTGTAGTTTCTTTAAGCATGGATATATTATATCACTATGATATAATTATCGCCATGAATGAACAAGTCGAGCGAATCAAGAAATATGTCCGTGCCACAAATTATTTGTCGGTCGGTCAAATCTATTTACAAGATAATTTTTTATTAAAAGAGAAACTGACTTTCGATCATATCAAGTCGCGTTTACTTGGTCACTGGGGAACCTGTCCGGGTATCAACTTTGTCTATGCTTGTCTAAATAATCTTATAATTAAGACCAACGCCGAGATGATGTTTGTCCTTGGTCCTGGTCACGGTTTTCCAGCGATCCAATCAAATGTTTTTTTGGAAAGCACGCTTGGTAAATATTATCCCGAAGCCAAATTAACCGAAAATGGTATTGCCTATATTACCAAAAATTTCAGTTGGCCGTATGGTTTTCCCAGCCACTCTTCACCTATGACCCCCGGTGTAATTTTAGAGGGAGGTGAGCTTGGCTATTCTTTATCTACCTCTTACGGTGCTGTTTTAGACAATCCAAATTTAATCGCTACCTGCTTAGTTGGTGATGGTGAAAATGAAACTGGCGCCTCGGCGACTGCTTGGCATTTAAATAAGTTTATTGATCCCGCTGTCAACGGCGCTGTGCTTCCAATCTTGCATTTAAATGGTTACAAAATTTCCGGACCAACAATTTTTGGTCGCATGAAAAATGCTGATTTGAAATCTTTGTTCAAAGGCTACGGTTATGAGCCAATCATCGTTGAAGGAAAAGGTGATAAAGTTTATCAAAAAATGATCCAGGCTTTGGACGATGCCTACGCTTCAATAAGAAAGATTCAAAAAGAAGCCAGAGAGAATCCCAATCGAAAACTGGATGACTATTTCCGTTTCCCGATGATTATTCTGAAAACTCCAAAGGGTTGGACTGGACCAAAATATTTAGCTGGACCAAAAATCGAGGGTAGTGGCGATAAGATTGAGGGTAATGCCTTGTCGCATCAAGTCGTCGGTAAAGAAAGCAAGACTGATAAAAGCCAAATGAAAATGGTGGAAAAATGGCTCAAGTCTTATAAGTTTGAAGAACTATTTGATTCACAGAGTGGTTTTTCTTCAGATGTGCTAGCTAATGTGCCAAAAGATGGACTAAGAATGGGGGATAATCAAACTACTTTTGGTATTAAAAAAGGAGATCATGCCCGCGATTTGATTTTGCCCGCGGTTGATAATTTTGAAATTAAAATTTCTGAACCGGGTGTAGAAAAAATTGGCGCTATGAAACGAATCGGCGAGTATCTATCTGAAGTAGTGAAACTAAATCAATCAAAAAGAAACTTTAGATTATTTTCTCCTGATGAAACTTACTCAAACCGTTTGCAGGATATGTTTAAAAACACGACGCGCTCCTTTGCCGGCAAAATTGAAGATTGGGACAAAGACATGTCTCGCGATGGCCGAATTATTGAAATGCTTTCCGAGCAATCATTGCAAGGTTTGGCACAAGGTTATATTTTAACTGGCCGTTTTGCGATCTTTACTTCCTATGAAGCTTTCATACCGATTGTGACTAGTATGGCGGATCAGTACACTAAATTTTTAAAGATTGCCCGCAAGACCGATTGGCGTGGTGATGTTCCTTCCTTCAATTATATTCTGACTTCCACCGGTTGGCGCCAGGAGCACAATGGCTTTTCTCATCAGAACCCGGGTTTTATTGATAGTTTATTACAAAAAGGACATAATTTTATCAATGTGTATTTTCCCGCCGATGCTCAAGAATCAGTCTTGATTATGGAAAAATGTCTAGCGTCCAAAAACGAGATAAATGTGATAGTGGCCGAAAAGACAATCGAGCCAGTGTGGTTGAATCTTGCAGAAGCAAAACGAGAAGTAGAAGATGGTTTGTCGATTTGGAAATTTGCTAGTGATGAAAATCCCGATGTGGTTTTTGCCGCTTGTGGACAATATCTGGTCAATGAAGTATTGGCGGCGATTGATCTGATTAAAAAAGAAGCACCGATGGTCAAAACTCGTTTTGTGAATATTTTGGAATTGTCACCAAACACAGTCGGTAATGATAATGAGATTTCAGAAACAGATTTCGAAAAATATTTTACCAAAGATAAACCAGTAATTTTCAATTTCCACGGCTATCCCGATACTTTGGAGCAAACCCTATTCAGATTCGTAAATGAACTAGGACGCATCTCGATTCATGGTTATATGGAAAGTGGTTCCACTACCACCCCCCTCGATCTTCATATTCGCAACAAAACTGATCGTTACAACTTGTTCATCGAGGCGATCGAAAAGGTGGCCAAAAATGGAGTAATCGATCAAGAAAAAGCTAATGGACTTGTCTTAATTTATCAGAATAAAATCAAAGATCATAAGGATTATATTATGCGCGTTGGTGATGATCCAGAAGAGATCTTGAAATGGCAATGGAAAAAAAATATTTAATTGTAAATAGGGGAAGTGCATCAGAAAAATACGCTATCTATACCAAAGAAAAGTGTTTGGGTTTTTGGCATTTGGAAAGAGCTGAATATGTCGGAACACTTTATTTTGACAATCAGAAAGAGGTTAAGACTTTAACCAAAAAAGAATTCGAGCATTCTTTACAATACGCTCTGTCTGGTTTTGTCATGAAGGGTATTATCATAAACCAAAAGGAGATTGCCGGTGTTGGCATTAGAATCGTGGCTCCCGGTAAGCATTTCCAAGATGATAAAATTATCGATAAAGCTTATGAAAAAGAAATAAAAAAGATGGTGCACGATGCGCCGCTACATCTTCTGCCAACTTATGAAATGATTAAGACCCTGAAAAAGACTTTCAAAAATATTCCGATTGTTGGAGTATCTGACAGCGATTTTCACGACACGATTCCTGATAAAGCTAAATATTATGGACTACCTTTTGAAGATTCACAAAAATTTAATATTCAAAAATACGGTTATCATGGAATTTCAGTCGAGTCTGTCTTAAATAAATTACAAAAAGAAAGCGGTGTTTTACCAAGTCGTTTGATTATCTGCCATATTGGTAGCGGTGTGAGCGTGACGGCAATTAAAGATGGCAAATGTGTGGAAAATTCTATGGGCTTTACACCCCTTGAAGGCGTGATGATGGCGACCCGGGCGGGCGATATCGACCCCGGAGTCTTGGCTTTCTTGACCGATAATCTCGGCTTAAAAGGCAAAAAATTGAAAGAATATTTGAATAAAAGATGTGGCCTACTTGGCGTTAGTGGAAAAAGCTCGGACGTTCGCGATTTAATCAAACTAGAAAAAGAAGGGAACAGTCAAGCCAAATTAGCTCTCGATATGTATGCCTACCATCTTCAAAAATATATTGGCTCTTACTTTGTTGTGCTCGGTGGTTTAGATACTTTAATTTTCACCGCCACTGTGGGCGAGCGATCGTTTGTGATGCGAGAAAAGATTTGTTCCGGTTTGGAAAGTCTGGGTGTAAAATTAGATAAGATAAAAAATGATAACAGTGAATCAATCGATGTTGATATTTCAGCAGTTGATTCAAAAGTAAAAATCCTGGTCCGAAAGACTGACGAGATGGGTCAGATTGCGAAAGATACAATGCAGGTTTTAGAGTCTCTTCTTTAAAGCCGCCTCGACTTCACTAATCTCACTATCACTAAAGCCGTGTTTGCTTTTGTTTGCCCTCATCCATTTTATTCGGGCGTCTATTTCATCTCTTTCCAAGCCTCGAGGATGATTGTCGGTTCCGAGCATATTAAAATCAGCTCCAAAGATTTCGTCAATTTTTGATCGTTCTCTTTTACTAAAACCCTCAGCGTATAATTCTGATTTAGTTCTTTTAAATTCTTTTTCTGTCACTCGGGGTTTCGATGAACCACCGAAAAGTATATTGTATAATCCCATGGGTTTATTATAGCACAAATCTGTCTTTTGTATTATAATAAACTAGTTATGAAAAGAAGCTATAGTTTTTTGTTCGTCATTTTCTTGGCTCTATCCCTAGTCTTTTTAACGGGAATCAACTTCTTTAAAGATACTCGTCTCGCCCTACTTGATGAGTCAGTTATTCTATTTTTATCCCTTATTCTAATTATCGTTATTATTTTGTTATTTATTTATCGTGAAATTGAAAATACGAAAGCTCGGGATCAATTTATCACCATCATTACTCATAAATTTCGAACCCCGCTGACTGGTATTCGCTGGACGATAAACATGCTGCAAAAAGACATAACTCTATTGGAGAAAAAAGATCTTTTAATGGAGATGGAAAAAGCTAACGAGAGACTGATGGAAATTGTGGATCTCTTGGTTGGTTTCGCCAAGTTTGATCGACGGTTGGAGTATGCTTTTGAGGCTGTCTCTTTGAGAGAAATTGTCACAACGTCGATGAATAAATACTCAGCGATGATTCGCGATAAAAATATTAAATTCTCAGTTGATTCCGATAGGGAATTACCGTTAGTGATAATTGATAAAGCGAAAATACAATTTGTCGTTGATATGTTGATCGATAATGCTCTCAAATACACTCCACGTGAAGGTCAAATCAACGCTCTGTTTGGTGTTTCAGAAAAATACATCACCCTAAAGATAAAAGATAACGGCATCGGTTTCGGCTTCTTTGATGGTCGAAAAATTTTCAAACATTTTTATCGTTCCAAAAGTGCACGTTTGGCCGACACTGAAGGTTTGGGTCTCGGTCTCTACACCGCTCGTAATATCACCAAGCATCATGGCGGTAAACTCTGGGCCGAATCACCCGGACCGAACAAGGGCTCGACGTTCTGTTTGCAATTGCCAATCAAGCGCTAGTCGCTGTCCTCTTTATTTTTCTCTGACTTTCTGTTAGTATATGAGAGTTCTGACAAGAACACTGTTCATTACAATTGAATAGATATTCCGTGGTAGCTCAGCGGTAGAGCGATCGCCTGTGTTGAGAAGTTCTAATTTTCTTGGTATACTTCATATATGTATACCAAAAAAGAAACAAGGACTTATGCCGACCGTGCTGTTTATATGCGAGAGGCTGTTAAACGAAGAAGAAGAAAACTTCGTGAGATGGCCAGAACATCTAAAGGCAATAAGTGTATTTTGTGTGGCTATAGTAAATGTCAGAGAGCACTTAGTTTCCATCATATTGATCCAAAGAAGAAAAATTTCGATCTCTCGTCGAGGGGTTTGACTCGTTCTTGGGAAAAAATTGAGAGAGAAATTAAGAAATGTGTCCTGGTCTGTTCTAATTGTCATATGGAAGTACATGACGGTATTACGCAGCTTCCTAAAGTAATTTAGGATGAAAAATGAGGTGAATTGCTGGAAACCCAAACGTATCTTTTTTAAAGAAAGTCGTGGGCAATCAGCAGCCAAGTGCGTCGATTGACGTAAAGGTTCAGAGACTATCTCGCAAGAGAGTAGCTGTCATTTTAGGATGACTAGCGAAGCGCCCCACATCCCACTCAATAAAATGAAGGATGATGATATAGTCCATACCAAAAGAAATTTTGGACAAAATGTAAGCGATTGGTCGTAGGTTCGATCCCTACCCACGGAGCAAAAGTTTCAGCCCTATAAATCAAAGGTGTTTTGAGGTACCCATTCTGATGGTTCGAACTTTTTATCTTTGGTAAAAGGCGGAATCCTATTTATGTCACACCAATCTTGTTAGCCAAATCATACACATTTACTTTTCAACATATTCTCAATAATTTGTCTCGAGTACAATAATTTGCTATATTTTTAATATGGAATCATTCAAAATAGAAAATAAACAAGAGGAGTGTGATATTCTGGATCCAAATCAAATGTATGACGATTTCATTAATCAGCAAGATAAAACCAAATGGGAGTATTCCAAAATATTTGATGAATATGTTCCTCCAGATGAGGTAAAAGCAGAATTTATAAGAGAATTTTTACAGAGAAATAGTTTCAGGCATTTTGATATATATAAATATTGTGAAACGCACCCCGGATTCTTTAGTAATACACTAAGTAATTATTATAGAGACTTCATCATGGGTAATGAAATGCCCGATATTATTAGAAAATCTTTTAATATACGCGCGAATGAGATAGAATCTATTTTTCATAAAGTCATTATAAATGGTATAGAGGTTACTCCAAAGGAAAAATTAGTTAAATTTCCAGAACGTTTAATTAAGGAGACCGGTGGAGTTGAGGGGTATTTGAGAAAAGAATTGACATGGAAAGAGATAAATGATATTTTTTCGCAGATTTTATCCATAAATGAAATTAAAGAGATAATAGAACTTTATATTGAAAATTTAGATAAAAATTTTTCTCTTGACGAAGATATTGTTAATTTTAGAAAGTTAAATTCTATAGATTCTCTTGAGTCTTTTGATAATTATCACACAATGATCTATTTTATTAGAAACAATATTTTGAAAGCGGATCATTACGTTCGTTATAAAAATAAAAGCCTCGACGAACTAGAAGAGAATATATGGAAAATAATCTCTACGCTGAAAAATATTATCGATATATTAGGAAATTCTTTTTTTAAAAAAGAAAATATTCATGTTATGAGTCTATACCACGGTCCAGGTTTTGAGAGTTTTTCTGACAAAATCTTAATGCAGAAGATATTTGACCCTGAGGTTGGAGAGGCCGTGAGATCCGATGGCACAAAAGATTATGGCTACACTGTATTTTCTTCTATTGGTCCTAACGGTGAAATAAGTGAAATTGATAGAATAGTATCTGATGACCCGGGAGATTACAAAAAACTTCAAACATATATTGAGGATGGTAATTTTTTAATACACGGCTTCGGTCTAAGTGTTCAGAAAGGAGGAATTTGGAATTTAGATAGAGATAAGAGTAGTCCCTTATCTGTCTTTGATAATTTTAATAGACCGATGTTTGGCTTTAGCGAAGGAAACGCCACTTACAATAGATATATTGAGTCAGTTAAAAAACTATTTGATCAGCAGGATGGAGTGCTTAAAAAAGCTGTAGTGGCATCTCCAGATAATCCTTTTTATTTCAAAACTAATCCACCACACCCACTAATTCCAATAGTAATTTCTCATCCTAATATCCCAGATCTGAGGTGGTGTAATTCTTCTCATGCGTACATTCCAACAAAAAATGGTATTAGTGTTCTCAAGATGATTAGCTCGAAAAAAGAAATGGAGGACGAAAGGAATAGATTGGAAAACAATAACACATTAGAGGAAAATCCGTATCTTCATTCGGTCTCCGAGGGTAAGATAATCACAATTGGACCTACTAGCGGAAAAAAGACGATTGCGAAAGCAAAAGACCTTTTTCCTAGATATATTGATGAAGATTTCATCAATTACGGAACAGATATTGAGAGTGAAGAAAGGCCTGCAACTCCTGTTCATGTTCTGGAAATGATCAATGATGGCCTTTTCCAGCAGATCTTCAGTGGATTTGGTGTAGATCTTGATCGTTTGTGTTTTACACAGGATCAGATTATTGAATTCTGCGAAAAGAAAACAGAGCACCTACACCCCTACAAGTGGATGACCTACTTTCTGTTTAAGGTGGGTGACGAGTTTTTTGTTGCAGGCGTGGATCGATATAATGGCGGACCCGAGATCTATATTTATCGGCTCTCAGATAAGCTTACCCGTCTCGCTTCGCGTCGTGAGCGCGTAGTGATTCCGCAACCTGGGATTTAGTTTATTCCGACGCTTGTTCACACCTGCTAATTTAGTAGTAAGTATGAACGGGCTGTTATTGTTTTGCCAAAACGGAGGTTCCAACATTGTCCAAGAGATAGGCAGTCTTGAGTTGTGAGTAAAAAATGATTCTTTATGACCACCCCCGTCAATTAACCCTTATTTATACTCAAAACAGGTTCTAACGTTTTCTAACCAGTGGAGCATTTGCAAACCAAAGTAAAGTGTTATTTATTTTGTAATTTTGATATACTTAATTCATGCAAAAGATTGCTACAAAAATTTTTATTTATTCATCCATCCTTTTTGGAATCATTGGTATTTTGATTATCCTTACCGCCTCTGGACCAGACACCCCAGACTCTCCTTTAAGTGAAATGTTGATCAGATTATTGTTTACCACAGTATTTATTATTCTTCCCTCATTCGCACTGAGTATTACCGGGAAATATTTGACCGACAAATCTTAATTAAAATTTATTAATTATGGCCACATGGATCAAGCTTATAATACCAGGAGTAATTCTTATTTTCCTAATTATCTTCTTCGGTGGATACAATCACGACAAGCTCGATTGTGGTATTACCTACCCGATCCCAGACTCGTTCAGACTTTCCAGTTCAACAAGGTCTGCTGAGACACCAACAAAAATTGAATATTTGTATCAAACAAGTGATACAACATATGGTGACTATATGATCCCAGATGGACCATACGCTTTTTCCTATGATCAGAATGGTAATAGAACACAGAATCTAATTAAAGGCGCATTAATAGATGGGGCCAGGCTTTTTGTTAGTGTACAAGAACTAGGAACTACTAAGGAAGAATATTTGAAGTTGGTTGAAGAAGAAAATAAAAAAGATGACTTTCCAAGGACAATAATTTCTGCTGAAAAAGATTTTGTACTATATAATCAGCCGTGGGGGACTTTCGAAGGTATATATGCTCATGAAGGGAGGGGGATTGTAAGTGATAATTGTTATATTTTTATTGGGTTGGAATATAATCAGTATGTTAATAATTATAGTGGTAATTCAAAAAAAAATATATATTTAGATGAGTTTAATAAGCTTATCGATTCATTTAGATAAAATTATTAATTGTGATATAATTCTTGTAATATGAAAATCTACGAAGAGGCTGGCTTCAGGGGGCAATCTTTGGAATAGTCATATTGGCTATCTTTTATATCATTTTAAATATATCTGATATTGGTCTTGGCGGAAACAGTTTCTTATTTGTTGTTGCTATCATCTTTTTGTTTCTTTCTGCCGCATTCGCTGAAACTTTATTTAAATGTCAGATAAATTTTGACATTATGAGTGGTAGCAGTGATTGCAGCGTTGTCGCCACAGCACTATCTAATATTACTGCAGCAATAGTTTTCATTCTACTTTTTTCACTCATGGGTCGTCTGATATTTTTTATAGTTAAGAGAAAATGAGTTGCTCTTTAGTGATTTGACTTTTGTGTGGAATGATGTAATATCGAAATAGATTCAACGCAATCGAAAGGAAATATCATGCATAAGCCTGGTGTGGATGATGCAGCTATTGATTTGGCCCACAGTCTCGCTCAGGTGGAGAATGAAAGGAAAGAGCCTTGCATACATTGCGGTGAAATATGGTACGCTATTCACCACAAGGACGGCGTATGTCATTCCTGCCAGAAGCTGGGGCTGCCTGGACGCTCGGCGATAGTCAGGAGGAGAAGAACAATTCAACACATACTGTGGATTGTGGGCGCGATTTTCGCTGCACTCCTTCTGTTTCTTTCACGGTCCTAAGGCTACAAATGCTTGCAAATGAGTCTCACGGTACGATACCGTTGGGGCTCTTTTTTTATATAAAATTTAATAAGTGTTAAAAACTTTTAATCTTTGCTATACTTTCTAGATGATGACGATAATTTTTGAAGCTCACGGGACAACTTTTGATAATGAGGCACATTTATCATCTGGCTGGAATGATGTGGCTTTATCACCTTTAGGAGAAAAACAATCAAAAGAAATGGGCGAAAGATATATGAATGATCATTTTGATGTAATTTTTGTGTCTGATTTACAACGAGCAGTTAAAAGTGCCGAGATTGGTTTTGGTAATAAATGGCCAATTATAAAAGATGCTAGATTAAGGGAGTGTAATTATGGAGATTATACTCAGTATCCTAGTGCTGAAGTGGAAGCGGAAAAACCAAAGAGGATTAACGTACCTTTTCCAATAGAAAAATTAATATCCTCGACTTTTAAATGGCAACCAGGGTGGGAGTATAAGTTATAAATATAGTCATAGATAAGGATAAAAATTTATGAAGAAAGTACTAACATTATGTGTTCCCGTCAAAGATGGTAAAATTCTTCTCGGTATGAAGAAGAGGGGATTTGGTGTTGGAAGGTGGAACGGCTTTGGCGGAAAGGTTGAGTCGGGTGAGACAATCGAACAAGGTGCGCTTCGAGAGATTGGTGAGGAGACTGGAATAACGGATGGTGTCTTAGAAAAAAGAGGAGTACTTGATTTTTCTTTTCAAAACGACGAAAAAGTTTTGGAAGTTCACATTTTTAAGCTAACTCATTTTATCGGGGAACCAATAGAGACTGAAGAAATGCGACCGGAATGGTTTTCTCTCGATTCTATTCCATTTTCTCAAATGTGGTCTGACGATGAATATTGGTTCCCATTATTTTTTAGAAAATAAATCCTTCAAAGGTTCGTTTCTTTTTGATCGACCGTCTGATGCTGAACATTCTGCAAGGATAATCACTAAGGAATTGAACGTAGTCGAAAGTTTGTAAAATTTTACTCATTTACAGTTCTCGTTCAATACAACCTGATTGCAGTTCTGAGCTTGTTCGCCATAGGGAGTTTAAATTGACAAAAGCTTTCTCGTTTGTATAATACTGTATGGATGCAAACAATGCCGAATGTGCGCAATATCGCATCTTTGCGCGGTGATTCGGCATATAGGAAGAAAGAAGGTCCAGTATGCAACTGGTAACTATCCAGAGTCTGGAGTGTGAGCTGAAGGAATTTCTGGCTCAATACTGGGAGACACAGGAACCGCCACCGGTGGCGGACAACGACTTTGTTGTCCATCGGTTCCAGGGAGACTGCGAGTCGCCCGCCAGGTATTATCTGGCCGTGGAAGTGCGCGATCAGCGTGGCGACCACACGGTGCGACTCCAGATAAGCAGTCGTGAGTTTCTCTGCCGTTTTTGTTCTTTTGGTGATAATCTCCAGGCGAATTTCATCAAAGGAGTTCAGGCGGCACTACGTGAAGTCAAAGTCGGATGCATCGTCATTCGAGTGCCTTGGTCCAAGACGACCAGCCGTAAGATCCAGATCGAGGCCGGTGGAGCAGATCTCCAGAATATGAACATCAAGCTCCTTCCTCAATAACCCGCTAACAAGCAGAACGGAGAACCCGCTGGCTTGCTGGCGGGTTCTTTTTATACAAAACAATTTTTGACTTCCTCTTATTAATGTAAAATTCATCTCATTTTGTTATAATTAATTATTAAAAGACATTTTATATTAATTTAAATAATACTATGAAAATAAATAGCAAAAAATATATTGATGGCTTTGTGCTTGTGGTGCCAAAAAGAAATTTTGCCGATTATCACAAAATGGCCCAGGAAGGAGCCAAAATGTGGCTTAAATACGGTGCGCTTGATTATAAAGAATGTGTGGGTGAGGACATGAACCCGAACATGGGTGGAATGACTCCAGCGCTTACTTTTCCAAAAATGATAAAGGCAAAGAAAAACGAATCAGTGTGGTTTTCTTTTATTGTCTATAAGTCCAAGGCGCACCGTGATCAGGTAAATAAAAAAGTTATGACCGAGATGAATAAGAAAGCTGAAAAATACAAAGATACACCCATTCCCTTTGATATAAAACGCTTTGCTTATGGTGGGTTTAAGGTGATAGTAGATATTGACAATGATTAAAAAAGAAATTTCTAAGGGTGTGATACATGAAGTACCAAGCGATTTACTTAATGTCTTGACTTCAGATAAAAAAGCATTAAAAATGTGGGAGGATATAACTCCACTTGCTCGTAACGAATGGATTTGTTGGGTCACATCGGTTAAAAAGACAAAGACAAGAAAACAACACGTAGAAAGAGTGCGCGTCGAACTCAAGGAAGGAGTACGTCGACCATGTTGTTGGGGTGGTTGCCCCCATCGCCACAAATGATAATATTAATCACTACCCGTTCGAATTAGAAAAATGAAAATGAAAGAATTAACCCCAGAGGAAAAAAGAATTATTATCGATAAGGGAACAGAAGCACCTTTTATTGGTGAATATGTAAATAATAAAGCGACCGGAATTTATGTTTGTCGCCAGTGTGGCGCCCCACTTTATGACTCGAAAGATAAATTCGAATCAGATTGTGGTTGGCCAAGTTTTGATGATTAGATTTTAAATGCGGTGAAGAAAAATTTGGATAAAGACGGGGTCAGAACTGAAATAACCTGTGCCCAATGTGGCGGACATCTCGGTCATATATTTAAAGGCGAAAATTTAACGAAAAAGAATATCCGACACTGTGTGAATTCTGTCTCAATGAAATTTATTCCTGGGCAGGATAAATAACAAAATAAGAATCATGATTAAAAAAATAATCTTGGCCGGCGGATGTTTTTGGGGGTTACAGGATTTGATTCGAGAACAGCCTGGTGTCGTAAATACTCGGGTTGGATATACTGGCGGTCAGAATGATAATCCAACATACGAAAATCATCCTGGTCACGCTGAAGCGGTAGAAATTGAATATGATACAGAAAAAACTTCATACAAAAAGATGCTGGATTTTTTCTTTCAGATCCATAATCCCACCACTTTAAATCAACAAGGTAATGACATGGGCACTTCGTATCGCTCTGCTGTTTTCTACAGCAATGAAGGGGAGCGAGAAGAGGTTCAAAACTTTATTGAAATTGTAAACAAATCAAAACGCTGGCCTAATCCCGTGGTTACCACTTTAGAGCCACTTATTAAGTTTTATCCAGCCGAGGATTATCATCAAGATTATCTGCAAAAGAATCCGGGGGGATATACTTGTCATGCTATTTGGTTTGATAGTTATTTATAGAACTTTTGTAATATTTCTGTTATATTTATAAGATGAATAGTAAAATAATATTTTCAATACTGGCAATACTGCTCGGTATATTTTTATTTATATATGGTGGATACGACGACAGCCCTGGCGCTCAGGGACTCGGGCTGTTAGTAGTTATCGTAGGTGCCTTTAACATCGTGAGGGACAGAAGTTCGGGTGGCGTCATCGATATTGAATTGACCCTGAATCGGTGGGGGCTGGGTAAAATTGCTGAAAATAAGTTTCAGTTTTTATGCTTAAGATTTTCTAAGTGGAAAATTCCTGGTAAATATTCTATTTCGTTTGAGATTAATTGGAAAATAAAGGATAGTAATACTTTATGAAACTCATTCTCGCTTCAGATTTAAGTTTTCTCTTGAAATATGGCTACAACCTAACTGGTATTTCAAAAGACAAGATGAAAATTGGTTATGTTACCACGGCCTCAAAAGGTGCTAGAACCTTTGGTCAACGAGTGCAAGAAATCATAATACCAACTATAAGAGAAAATGGTTATAACCTTGAAGAGATAGATATTAAAGATAAAAGTAAAGAAGAACTACTGACTTTTTTCAAAGACAAAAATGTTATTCATATTGAAGGCGGTAATACTTTTTATCTTCTAAAAATTATAAGGGAAACAGGTTTTGCTGATATTTTGAAAGAATTACTTAGTGAGAATAGGGTTTACATTGGCACCAGCGCCGGGTCATATATTATGTGTCCGACTATTGAAGTCTCAGATTGGAGCGATGAGACAATAGACAGGTTTGGGGTTTCTGATTTTACAGCGCTCAACTATATTCCGTTTTGCTTAAGGGCTCATTATGCAGACGAAAAAGAACTAGAGGTTAGAACTAAAATGAAAAATTTAAAATATCCATTAAGAATATTAAGAGACGGACAGGGTATTGTTGTCCAGGACGGAAAATACACTTTTGTCGGAGATGGTATAGAAGTCAAATTAGACTAATAGAACTTTGGGCACATTTCTGATATATTTGTTAGATGATGGAACCAAATTTAACAAAAGAGAAAATATTGGAGCTTTATCCAGACGCTGATATAAACGAAAGTGGGGGATTGGATAATTTTCGACCAGATGTGCGTATAGTCGAGCGTGATCCTATAGCTGTAATCATTCAACATCCGACGGAAAACTTGTATCTGATTGCAAAATGGAGCAATGGTTGGTGCGGATTTTTAACGGGTGGAATCGAACCAGGAGACACTCTACAAGACACTGTGCGTAAAGAGATTTTGGAAGAAACCGGTTATAAAAATGTTGCTGAAATACTGCCGATGAATTGTGTCTCACATGGACTTTTTTATCATACGGTTAAACAGGTCAATAGATTTGCTCACTATCATTTAGTTTTTGCCAAATTAGCAAACTTAGAAAAACAAGAAGTTTCAGAGGAGGAACTGGCCATCGCCAAATTTGTCTGGATGAAGAAAAGTGATATTGAAGATACCTTGACCAGAAGAGACATGAAAAAACTCTGGAGATTTTATTTGGAGTCAAAATAACATGCAAAAAAATATACTAATAAAAATAATTGCTGGGGGTGCTTATATTGCGATGATCGTGGTAAATTTCTTGGCCAACGCTTTACCAATCAATAATCGTTCGACGGGTGAAATATCTGACGCCTATCCAAATCTTTTTGCCCCAGCCGGGATTACTTTTTCGATTTGGGGTTTGATTTATCTTTTACTCGCTGGTTACGTTCTATATCAATTTGTAAATAAAGAACAAAAAATAGCTGATCTTATTAAAAAAATTAACCCGTTTTTTATTCTCACGTCTTTAGCTAACGTGTGTTGGATTTTTGCTTGGCATTATGATTATATCGGTCTATCGGTTTTGATTATGATTGTTCTGCTTGTCTCACTCATAAAAATTGCTGATATTTTACGAGTAGAAAATTTCACACCATCGCAAAAAGTTTTTATTCGACTGCCATTTAGTGTGTATTTTGGTTGGATTACGGTCGCAGCCATTGCCAATATTTCTGTCTATTTAGTCAGTCTTGGTTGGCAAGGATTTGGTCTCGCTGACTTTGTCTGGACAAGTATTATTTTATTAGTTGGAGCGCTTATTGGTATTTTGAGAATGAATAAAGACAAAGATATAGCTTACGGTCTAGTCTTGATTTGGGCGTATCTTGGAATCTTACTCAAGCATGTCTCAGTATCTGGTTTTGATGGGAAATACGCAAGTATTACTATTACAACAATTATTTGTTTGATAGCGTTTATCTATTTTGTAATTTTTAACTACTTCAGACGGCATTGATAGTATCAGGTCATTTTATTAATTAGTAATAAATTATAAATATATGGGAATAATAATTTGGATTATCTTTGGGGCTTTAGCGGGTTGGATTGCGTCGATGATTATGGGCACAAATGCTGAGCAGGGGGTCGTATTGAATATTGTTGTGGGTGTCGTTGGTGCGGTCGTTGGTGGCTGGCTAATGAGTATCTTAGGCCAAGGTGGAGTGAATGGTTTTAATCTCTATAGCTTTATTGTCGCTATTATTGGCGCGATCATTCTTCTTTTTATCGTCAAAGTACTAAGACGAGCTTAGTTTTTACTTTGATGATGAGCCTCAACCGCCTTCATGATTGCTAGTTTCATTTTATCTGGTTCGCAAACGCCTTTTATCACAAACTCTCTTTCCATGCCGGCGGTTTGAATATATAAATTACCAATCTTTAGCCAAGACTCAATGATACCGGTGACCACGACTTTCACATCTTCAATATCTTCAAGTCTGACACTGGCCACATCTTTATGGTATAGGCCCTTAAGTTCAAAATCGATGATTCGAGTATCGGTAATAATCCAAACATCGACAAAATAGTCGGTCCAGGAAATAAACAAAAGTATCCAAATTACTGATAAAAACATTGTATAGGCAAAGATTAAAAAAGATACAACTTCGGCGGTTAAATAGGTCCAGTTGATTATCAAGGAAAAAATCCTAAAAATAAAAAAAGGTGCTATCATGAGAATCATTAAACCCAGCGATTGGGTATAAAAATAAAAAGGATGTTTTCGGACTTCAGCTATACTTTTTTCATTTTCTAATAAGACGGTCATAATTTTAATTAAGGTTTTGAAAAATGATTAAAGAAATCAAGGCGGATAAAAGAAGCAAACCTAAGACCCAAAAATAAAGCAATCGCCCACGATGCATTTTAGGATTAGTGCTTTCATACAGACGCCAATGATGATTTAGGATGAGAGTAAAAACTAGAGCAAAGAGAAAAATCACGATAAAGATCAGCCATAAAATAATAGGAGAAATTAAAGCAATCTTATTTTCAAGAGTTATTATCACTTGGTCCATTCCTTTAATTATATCATAAAATCTGCTAAAATAAGTTAGTCATGACTTTTTATATTTTATTGTTTTTGTTTTCTTGCTTACTTTTAATCTACTCAGGTAGCTGGCTCGTAAAGTCCCTCTCCAGAATTTCCGAGTTTTTAGGCTTGAAACGGTTTACAGTGGCTTTCTTGTTGATGTCTTTGGCGACTGCCGCGCCAGAACTTTTTATCGGTATCAGTTCGGCCTTAAGGGGTATACCCGAATTATCTCTCGGTAATATTATTGGACAAAACATCGTTCATTTTACGGCGGCGATTTTTATTTGCGTTTTGGTTAGCGGTGGTTTTTGGGTTCGATCTAAGACAGTTAAAACGACTGCTCTGTTCTCTGCTTTCATCGCTCTCTTTCCATTACTGTTAATCTTAGATGGTGATTTATCCAGAATCGACGGTCTGATATTAATAGGTCTATTTGTGGTCTATGTCTTAAGAATGCTGAAAAATGGCAAGAGACATGACATCCCTTTTGACGATTTGAGGACAAAAAATAATCTTTCAATTCTTAAAAAAATTATTTTATTTTTTAGAGACTTTGGTGGCTTTATTTTTGGGGCCGTATTGCTCATGACCGCGTCACAGGGTATTGTCAAATCGTCCATATTTTTTGCTGAGAAATTAAATATGCCGCTCGTGATGATTGGTGTCCTGATTGTTGGTTTGGGTACGGCTTTGCCAGAAGTTTATTTTTCAGCCTTCTCGGCCAACAAAAAAGAAGGTGAACTCATGGCGGGGAATCTTTTTGGTTCGACCGTGGTATCAACTTGTTTGGTCCTGGGTCTAGTCTCACTCATTTCGCCAATCAGTAATATAGATTTTTTTTCTTATTTTTGGAGTCGTCTAGCTCTGTTTGTTTCAGTTATATTTTTTATCTATTTTATGTTGACCGGACGAAAAGTTTCAACCAAAGAAAGTTGGATTCTGCTTTTGATTTATTTACTATTTATTAGCCTAGAAATTTTTATTAAATAAATATTTATCATGAAAGATTTTTATCAGCAGAGCAGCAAAGACGTCTTGGAGCGAGTCCAGTCAAATGAACAAGGTTTGACCGAAAATGAAGCTCAGAAAAGACTTACCGATTATGGCCCGAATAAATTACCAGTCGGTAAGGTGGATAATTATTTTATAATTTTTCTCAGGCAATTTCAAAGTTCACTTATTTATATTTTATTATTAGCCTGTTTGATTATTTTTTTGATGGGCGAGGTTGTCGATAGTATAATTATTTTAATCGTTCTGATTTTTAATGCTTTAGTTGGTACAATCCAGGAAGGTAAGGCCCAAAATACTTTACTGGCTTTGAAAAAAATTACCGAGACTAAGGCGACCGTTCTACGTGATGGTCGAGAGTTGATTGTCTCTGATGAAGAAATTGTCCCCGGGGATATTTTAATCTTGCAAGAAGGAGAAAAGGTCTCGGCCGATGCCAGGCTTATTGCCGTCACAAACTTAAAGGTGGATGAGTCAACCATGACAGGAGAATCCGAACCAGTACAAAAAATAATTGACCCATTAAATCAAAGTGGACTGACGATCGCCGATCAGAACAACATGCTTTTTAAGGGAACAAATATTCTGGCTGGCAGCGGGCGAGCTGTGGTGGTGATGACCGGGGTAGATACGGTGATTGGGAAAATCTCAAAAGAATTGTCGGCGATTGATGCTGAAATGCCTTTAAAGACAAATATTCGCAATCTCTCCCGCTTGATTATTTTAGTGGTGTCTCTCATGAGCGTGATCTTGTTTTTAATCGGAGTTTTTTCTGGAAAATCTTATCGAGAAATGTTTGGAACAGTGATTTCTTTGGCGGTGTCTATTATTCCCGAAGGTTTACCGATCGTCATCACACTTGTTTTGGCTACAGGTGTTTGGCGAATGTCTAAACGTAATGCCTTGGTGAAAAAACTCCAGGCGGTGGAAGCTCTGGGGCAAGCGCGGGTGATTGCCGTGGACAAAACCGGAACGATTACTAAGAATGAAATGACGGTTCAGAAAGTGTATTTGGCCTCCGGTCAACTGTTTGAAATTGAAGGTAATGGCTATGAACCAAAAGGTGGAATCCATTTATTGGGTAACTTAATTGATCCGATAAATCATCCCGAGTTAGCCTTGATGGGTAGGTTGAGTGCCTTCTGTTCTAATGCCAGAGTTTTATTTTCCGAAGCAGAAAAAGTTTGGCGGGTGGCTGGCGACCCGACCGAGGCCGCGATGCTGGTCTTTAGCCAGAAACTCGGTTTCCATAAAGATAGTTTGGAAAAAGAAAATCCTGTTTTGGCGGAATTACCTTTTGATTATAAATTAAAGTATCATGCTACTGTTCATCAGGTTGATAAAGATGAAGTCCTAGCTGTTGTCGGTGCACCAGAAGAAATTCTAAATCGCTGTCAGCATCTCTCTGATGAAATAAAGAATAAATTAGAATTAGTCTTTCAGGAAATGTCGAAAGAGGGTTTGAGAATCATCGCCTTGGCGGTTAAAAATAATTTTACTGATATTTTGACCGATAAATTTATTGATAAATTATCTTTCGTTGGTTTCTTGGGAATGAAAGACCCACTGCGTTCAGAGGTGGCTTTGGCCATGGCTGATGCACACAATGCTGGTATGCGAGTGGTGATGATTACTGGGGATCATAAAATTACCGCTCAAGCGATAGCAACTGAAGCGGGGATTTATAAAAAAGGTGATGAAGTTTTATCGGGAACCGATGTTGATAATTTATCAGACAAAGAATTGTCTTTAAAATTAGCCAAGGTTACAGTATTCGCAAGAGTTACACCTGAACATAAGCTACGAATTATTAATTGTTATAAGACTCGAGGGGAAATTGTAGCCATGACTGGTGATGGTGTGAATGACGCTCCATCCTTGGTCGCGGCGGATTTAGGTGTGGCGATGGGAAAAATTGGAACGGAAGTCGCTAAAGAAGCTTCTGATATCGTCCTGCTCGACGATAACTTTGGTAGTATAATTGGCGCCGTTGAAGAGGGGAGAAATATTTATAAAACTATTAAAAAAGTTATTCTCTATCTTTTCTCGACCAGTTGGGGAGAAGCTTTGACGATCATGGGCGCAATGATACTTGGTTTTCCTCTACCCTTATTGCCAGCTCAAATCATCTGGCTAAACTTTGTGACTGATGGCTTTCTCGATGTTTCTCTGGCGATGGATCCAAAAGAAAGCGGTTTACTTCAGGCTAAATTTGATAAGCCGAGAAAATATATTCTCGATAAATTGATGGTTCAAAGAATGTTTTCGATGGCGATTCCGATGGTCGTCGGAACATTAATTTTATTCAGTTTTTATATTGTTGATGATTTGACCAAAGCCTGGACGATTTCGGTGACAACTTTAGCCGTCTTTCAATGGTTCAATGCCTGGAATTGTCGGCACGAATCAAAATCAGTTTTTCAAATGAATCCATTTTCTAATAAGTATTTATTAGGAGCGATGGTAATAGTTATTATCCTACAGCTTTGTCTGGTTTATAATCCAATCATGCAAAATCTGTTTAAGACCACGGCTCTGACTTTATCAGAATGGTTGATGATTATCCTAATCGCCTCATCCATTTTATGGGTGGAGGAAATCCGAAAATTTTTCTATCGTCTTAAGTTAACTTAAAAAAAGACCCCGCTCTCGAAAAGAGCGGGGGGAAGTCAGGCCACGGCCGTGGCTTACTTCAGAATACGAGTGAGAGGAACATACTTGCTAACCGCCGCTCGGACCTTCTTTCGCAGGGCCTGAGAGAGTGGTGTCATCGGCAGGCGAAACCGATCTTCGCAGAAGCCCAGTAACGAACAAATGTACTTGACCGGAATCGGATTGCTATCCACGAAGGCCGCCTCACTCAAATCGACCATCGCTTTATTGATCGAACGTGCATCCGACAATCTCTCTTCGCGCACCCGCTGGATCAAATCACTGACCACATGCGGAGCGAAATTCGAGACCACACTGATGACCCCTTGTGCCCCCAGACAGAGCATTGGGAAGTTCATCGCGTCTTCGCCGCAGAACACCGGCAAACCCTCGCGGACATACCGATGGACGTTGGTCGTATTGCTCGTGGCTTCCTTGATACCGACCATGTTCGGACACTTGTCTCGAATCCGCAGGGTTACCTTGGGAGGGATTTCCCGAACTGTTCGGCCTGGCACGTTGTACACCAAGACCGGCAGGCCAGTGGACTGACAAATCTTGACGAAGTGTCGGTACAATCCCTCCTGATTCGGTTTGTTGTAGTAGGGAACCACTGACAGAATTGCTCTGGCACCGGCTTGTTCCGACTCCCGCGTCAGATGGACAGCCTCTTCGGTGCTGTTTGCTCCCGCTCCGGCAATCACTGGTATTGGCGAAAACTTCACCGCCCATCGAACCATCTCGATGTGTTCGTCGGGTGGAATGGTTGTGGATTCGCCCGTCGTTCCCACTTCTACGGTCGCTTCAACCCCTTGATTTGCCAACCAATGCAGGTGTCTCTCGTGTCTCGGGTAATCGATACCACCCTTCCGATTGAACGGAGTGATCGTTGCACAAATGTGTCGAACCGATGTTATTGGCCAGGTATTACTCATGGCTATTTCTCCTCTTCTCACTATCATTAACTGTCAGTGTGCATCTAATTTTAGATTATATTAGAACAAGTTTTTGTCAAGTCGAGAGATGTGCTATGATTATAGTCAAATGAATGAAAACAAAAATAAAAATCAATTAGAATTTATTTGGGCTTTTTCTGTCACTTTTTTGATTATTGTTTTATTCTTTGCTTTACAGAGATTAGGCCTGGTAGATTTTATTGACCCCACCAGCATGACCTACGGCACAGCTTTGGTAATTGGCTTAGTGGCGTCAGTTTCGACGTGTATGGCGGTGATTGGCGGTCTGGTCTTATCAATCTCAGCTACTTATTCAAAAGGCGATGATAAGATTAAACCACAAGTTTTGTTTCATCTCGGTCGTTTAGTTTCCTTTTTTATTTTGGGAGGTGTGATTGGTTCTCTCGGTTCAATTTTTACTTTATCACCAACTGCAGACTCGATACTAAAAATAATCATTGCTGTAATAATGTTGCTTTTGGGTTTAAATTTATTAAATGTTTTTCAACGTCTAAAAACCTGTCAGATTACTTTTCCGCGGACTTTTTCAAAATTTGTTACCTTAGTTTCCAGTTTTAGTCACAAATACACCCCATTTTTGATTGGAGTAGCGACTTTCTTTTTACCCTGTGGCTTCACTCAATCAATGCAGATTTATACTTTATCAACGGGCAGTTTTATTTCTGGTGGATTGACCATGCTCGCTTTTGCGTTAGGAACTTTACCCACCTTGGCTTTGATCAGTTTTGGTTCCTCGACAATAAATAGTAAAGTTAATTCAGTTATCTTTTTAAAAACCGCCGGACTAGTCATCATCTTTTTTGCTTTATTTAATTTATATTATGCTCTCGGTGGAGCAAGTTATTTTAATGTTCAATCGAAGGCTGAATCAAACAATGTTTCATTTATAAATAATGAACAAATTGTTGAATTAAAGGCTAAGGGTGGTTATCAGCCGCGTAAAAGTGTTGCTCAGGCTGGCTTGCCCACCATCATTAGATTTGAGACGAGCGGGACTTTTGATTGTTCATCCTCAGTTAAAATTCCAAGTCTAAATATAAATAAATTTTTACCTCAAACTGGCACGACTGATATTAATATCGGAGTTCCAGAAATTGGACTATTTAAAGGCTCTTGTGGAATGGGTATGTACCCGTTTGAAATCGACTTCCGTTGATGGTAATTTGGCCCAAAATAGGCTAAAATAGGGGAATGAGAAATTATATTCGCAAGCATTTGACTACGGAGAAAATGCCAGTTGTTTTAGAGGTAATTATTTTTATTATCGTTTTAATTTTATTAGGTGTCTTGATTGGCGGAGGTTTTTTTCTGATTGATTTACTTTCTTTTAAAAAAGAAATGGTTTTATCGACAAATACTTTAAATCAGAAGTTAAATAATTTAGAGGCGGCTTTGGCGACAACGACTTTAACTAGTCAGGAACTAGCCCAGAGATTGAAAGATCAACAGAATCAAACCGAAGAGTTTGCTGACACGATCGATGATATTGCTGGCACCGTCAATACTTTGGAAAAATTATCCAAGACGGATCAGGAATTATTACAAAAATATTCTAAAGTATATTTTTTGAGTGATAATTATATCCCTCTACGTTTAAAGGATATAGATCAAAATTATCTGGCAATTAATTATAAAAATTTACAGTTCCATGCTTCAGCTCTTAAGTATTTGGAAGACATGTTTGACGATGCTGAAGATGATGGTATGTCCTTACAAATTGTATCTGCTTATCGTTCGTTTGGAACACAATCGGCTTTGAAAACTAACTATCTAGTGACTTACGGTTCTGGAGCCAATCAATTTTCCGCTGATCAGGGATATTCTGAGCATCAATTGGGCACCGCACTCGACATTACCACAGCTAATCAACTGCCGGTATTAGCCACGACTTTCGAAAATACTCCAGCTTTTAAGTGGTTGGAGAGCAATGCTTATAAATATGGTTTTGTCTTATCCTATCCCAAGGGCAACGCTTATTATCAATATGAGCCTTGGCATTGGCGCTTTGTCGGTATTAAATTAGCCACGAGACTTCATCGCGATGGTTTAAATTTCTCCGACATGGATCAACGCGATATTGATAAATATTTAGTCAATATTTTTGACTAAAGTTTGATTGCATCTCTCTTTCGGTTTGTTATAATGAAATTATTAGTAATAAGTTAATAAATATAATTATCAATGGAAACAGAAAATAATGTTGGTGGAGTTAAATCAAATCTAGGAACACCGATTGCGATTGTAATCGCCGGAATCATAATTGCTGGGGCCATGTATTTTAGTGATGGTTCAAAAACAAATAATCCGGTTGATACAAAACCATTAGTGCAAGCTTCTAGTCTAGAAAAAGTTCGAGAGATTTCAGCCGAGGATCATATTCGTGGTAATCCAAATGCTAAAATTGTTATTGTTGAGTATTCTGATACCGAATGTCCATTTTGTGTCAGATTGCACCAAACAATGAAGCAGGTGATGGATCAATATGGCAAGACTGGCGAAGTAGCTTGGGTTTATCGTCATTTTCCTTTAGATCAATTACATCCAAAAGCCAGAAATGAGGCGGCGGCACTTGAGTGTGCTGGCGAACTGGGTGGTAATGATAAATTTTGGGCCTACACCGATCGGATTTATGAAATTACTCCCGCTAACAACGGTTTGGATGTCGCTGAATTACCTAAAATTGCTGAGCATGTTGGTTTAGATGTCGTTAAATTTAATTCCTGTTTAAACAGCGGTAAATATAGTGCAAAAGTTCAACAAGACGTGCAAAATGCTCAGGATACAGGCGGTAATGGTACCCCTTGGAATATTGTGGTTCTGAAAGAAAAAATGTCTAGTAGTCAAGAAAAGAGTTTGACTGATTATATTAAGCAAAATGGCTTGCAGGAAAATATGTCTATTTCTGGAGACAAGGCCAAGGTCTCAATTAGCGGGGCTTTGCCTTTGGTCATGTTTCAAAAAATTATTGATATCTTGAAATAATATGCGAATCAACGAAAAAGCAACTAATATGAAGATCACGGTAGGGATAAAAGACTATCTCTACAAGAAACTAGCGCATCTAGATAAATTTATCACCGTACCGGCCGACAGCGTTTTATGTGAAGTCGAATTAGGGAAGATAAACAAACATCACAAAAATGGTGAGATCTTTCGAACAGAAATAAATCTAGCTATCGCTGGCAAGAATTTTCGGGCTGTTTCCGAGATGAATGATTTGTTTGCTTCGATTGATGTAGCTAAAGATGAAATGGTTCGCGAATTACAAAAAAGTAAGGACAAGAAAGTCAGCGCGGTTCGTCGCGGTGGAGCTAAAGCTAAATCAAATGTGGAAAAAAATTATTAACCCTCAAGCTGTCTTGTATATTATTCTGATTATTGCAGTGACAATTTTGATCGGCTATTTATCTTCATCTGATGATAATAAAAAAATAAATATTATGACTGAAACAAAACAAAATATTATTCTTGAAACAAATCTTGGAAACATCGAGATTAGTTTGCTCTCATCACAGGCGCCAAAAACCGTAGCTAATTTTATCAAATTAGCGAAAGATGGTTTCTATGAGAACACTAAATTTCATCGCGTGATTAAAGGCTTTATGATTCAAGGTGGAGACCCTTATACCAAAGGCGAGGATACCAGCGTCTATGGTACCGGTGGCCCAGGTTATAAATTTGCCGATGAACAAAATGATTTACCAATGGTACGCGGAATGCTGGCGATGGCTAATTCTGGTCCAAATACTAATGGTAGTCAGTTTTTTATTATTACAGCCAATGCGACACCCTGGTTAGTCGGTAAGCATACTGTTTTTGGACAAGTGGTTTCGGGAATGGAAATAGTGGATAAGATCGAAAATTTGAAAGTGGATGCCAATGATTTACCTTTATCTTCAGCTATTATTCAAAAAATAACTATTCAATAGTATTATTTCAGACCACGCTGGAAGTCTTCATAAGTCATCTCTTTTTTACCAGCCGGTAGAACTCTTTTGATATTTAGAACACCGTCTTTGAACTCGGCGTCCTTGATAATCACTCGTGTTTCACCAATAAAGAAATAAGCTTGAGGCCAAAGACTATAAGCTTGAATTTTTAAAAAGTTTTGGTAAGGGTTGCCATTCACAATATCAATCAAACCATCACTTTTTTCTATTTTCTTAGTAAAAGTTGCTGCTGAATGATTCTGGGTAGTCGGTTCAATTTTTCCATCTATCCAATCTGGCAGAACTTGTGCAAATAATTTGACACCTTCTTCGGCGGTAATTTTCTCTAAAGCCTCAAACTTCACTGGCCAATCTTTAATCTCTAATTCTTTTTGTGCGACGATTGGACCGTGATCTATTTGCTCATCAATTTGCATAATGGTCACACCGACTTTTTTCTCATCATTTAAAATTTGGGTCTGGAGCGGAGACGAACCGCGATATTTTGGTAGTAGGGAAGGGTGAATGTTCAAAACGCCAAATTTCGGAGTATCTAAAACTTTTTTAGAGATAATCTTTCCATAAGAAGCGACGAGGTATAATTCACAATCAAAATTCTCAATCTGATCTGTGGTTAAATATTCAATCTGATTATTTTCCGCCCAAATTTTTACTTCACTTTTTATAATCTCCATTTTTCGTCCCTGGGGTTTATCTGCTGTTGTCACGATCACGGTCGGCAGATGGTCGAGTTTCTTTAACTCTTCAAGACAAAAAACCGAAAATTTAGAACTACCAAAAAAAGCAAATTTGATCTTATTTGTCATAATTTTCTGGTTCAAGCGGTGGTTGTTCTTTTAAGTCAACAGCTTTATCAGTAAAAAGGACTCCATTCAAATGATCAGTCTCATGCTGAAAGATTTGAGCCAAAAGTCCACTGCCGCCCCTGGTAAATTTTTTCCCATTCTCGTCATAAGCGGTGACGGTGGCCTTATTTGCACGCTCGACTTTACCATAAGCATAACGGACTGACAGACAACCCTCATCGACCAGAGTTTTGGTCTTGGATATTTTTTTAATTTCTGGATTAATATAAACGACGTCCTGGAAGTCTTTCTTAGTCTCGTCATCAATTTTTTCAATTCCCTTCATAATCATCTCGGCTTTCTTGGAAACGACGAAAATCCTCAAGGGGATATCAATTTGAGGAGCAGCAATCGCTACGCCATCATCTTGGGCATCCAGAGCTAATTTCATATCAGCAATAATTTTTTGAATTTTTGCTGTCTTGATTTCGGCCACTGGCACAGTCTGGGCCAGATTTCTCAGGATTTTTGCCTCGCGTTGCACTATTTCAATATTTTTCCTTTTCATTACCATTATCTTATTACAAAAGACTCTCGGGGTCTATATTGACGGTATAGGCTGGCGATAATTCCTTTAGTTTACTCAACAACTCCAAACTAACCCACTCTTCTCTCTTAATCTTTATCAAGGCATGCATACTGAATTTTCCTTTTGTCAAAGGAATAAAGGCGGGAAAGACGTCCATGTCAAAAGGCGACATATCTTTTTGTAATTTCTCCATCCCTGCCAAAACTGATCTTTTTTCGCCCGATAGAGTAATTTTGATGAGGGTTGAAAAAGGCGGATAATCTAATGTCTTTCTCTCGACAATTTCTTCTTTGTAAAAATCAGCTAGATTTCCCTGAAGTGCGTTTTTGAAGATTTTCTGATTAATATCGCGAGTCTGCACTAGTAATTTTTTCGAAGTCAAAGAGCGAATTTTAAGTAAGATATTCAAAACTTTTTCATTAATACGAAAGTCAGGAATAGAGAAGAAAGAATCAATAGAAACGACGGCGGTATTGGCGATCTTTTCCGTCAAATAAAGCAGGGCCATCTCCGTTCCAAGCAAAATACTACCAGGCGAAGAATAAAATTTGGATGCAATATCCAAGGCTTTTTTGTGAGTCGTGGCGCTATCTGAATCAATTTTAAAGATTTTTAAATTAGGGAATTTTTCTTTGAGTTCTTCCTCGACTTTTTCAATGCCAATACCGAGCGTCACAAGACGCCAACTCTGACAATCGCGACACTTTTCCAAGGCACTGCGACGTTCGCCACAACGATGGCAAAGAAAGAAATTTTCCTTGGTGGATTTATGCAAGACGGTCGGGGCGCCACAACTGTGACATATTACGATAGTGCCACAATCACCGCAAACCGTGCTTGGAAAAAGCCCGCGCCTAGCGACAAAGATAAACATATTTTCATCATTTTCAGAAGTTGTATTGATCAAATTTAAAAATGAATCACTGAAGAGTTTAAATTTTGGTTCACGTCCCTCTTTGTCACTGGAAGTATTATCTGGTAAGGGCTCTTTCATGTTTACAAGTTCTTGGGCTGAGGTGGTGAGGGAGCGGAATTTTAGAGAACCAATTTCAAATAGTTCTGCATTATTTTGACGATAAAGCGTCTCTGTTCGTAATAATAAATCACCAAAAATGATTCGAGCCTTTAATTTTTCCGCTAATTTTTCAGCAAAAGTGCGTATATCGACGAAAGGTCTTGTTTGGTTTTTATAACTACGAGAATTTTCCTTATCAATTATGATCGTACCAAGGTCGTGTCTGGCTAAAGACAAGAATGGTCCAGTGCCGACAATTAAAATCGGATGTTCCTCATTCGAGGCCTGATTCCAGGCTTCTATCTGCTCAGCTTTACTTAAATTTCCATGCAAGACAAAGGTGTACTGCTCGATACCTTTGGCTAATTTTTCATATGCCTTTTTAATATCTTGAATCGTCGGTAGGCAAAAGAAGACCGAGTAACCCTTAGCAAATTCTTCTCGGATGATACTTTTATAATTAGCATAGCGTTCCTCGTCATCGCTTTGAATCACAAGTTTTTCGTGCGCCCGGGAATCGCTATTATTTTTTATATTTATTTTAATCTTATCAGTATTCTCTAAAATACTTTTTGGAATCAAAGAATTTAAAATTGCACCTGCTGTTGAAGCGAAATACTGCGCCGCCGTATCAACAGTCTGCATAAAAGCTGGTGACAAGAGTGTCGATGATTTTATTTTTTTTATTTTACGCGTCGCAAAATCGGCATTCTTGATATCTGCTTTTACCTCCGAAACATCATTCATGCCGACAACAATCCCAGGAATTACTTTTTTTCGGAGTGGCACTTTGACGACAGAGCCGATCTCTACTTCAGCATTGGTAAAATAGGACAAGGTTTCCTTGTTTATGCCTTTGGATATAGGAATAACAGCCAGTAATTTCATTTCTCTATATAGTGGCACAAAAATCCTAATCTCGCAAGATTTTTATCTTCGCTCCCAAGCTGTTTAATCGCTCGGCGATTTCTTCATAACCGCGATTGATGCTATACACATTTCTTAAAATTGACTTGCCTTTAGCTGAGAGCATACCAATTAGAAGTATCGCCGCTGGTCGCAAGGCGGGAGGGCAAATCACTTCAGCTGGTCTTAGTTGAGTTTTACCAATAACAAATAGTCGATGTGGGTCAGCGAGATTGGTCTCGGCACCTAATTTATCTATATCCTTAATATGAATTGCTCTTTTTTCATAAGGCCAATCGTGAATCAAAGTTGTGCCTTCAGCTTGGGTTGCAATAATCGCAAAGAAGGGGAGATTGTCCATGTTTAAACCAGGATATGGACGACATTCGATTTTTTCTTCCAAGGCTGTTAACTTTGAAGGAAATATTTTTATATCAACTAGATTTGTCTGACCATTAAGAGATTTATATGCTTTTGATTTTTTAAACTTCAAGCCCATTTTCTCCAATTTCAACATTTCAATTTCTAGAAAATCCATCGGACATCTGTCAATTGTCATTGAGGAATTTGTAACGACAGCGCTGGCAATAAAAAACATGGCATCGATCGGGTCTTCGGCAAGAAAATAGGTGATTGGGGTATTGATTTTTTCTACTCCATGAACCGTGAGGGTGGTTGTACCAACACCTTCAATCTTGACGCCACATTTTTCCAAAAAGAAGCAGACATCTTGTACCATGTAATTTGCTGAAGCAAACTTGATGACTGTTTTTCTAGGAATTAAAGCGGCGGCCATAATCGTATTTTCAGTCACAGTGTCACCACTTTCATATAAGGCAAATTCGGCCGGTTTTAAATTCTCAGCTGTAATATCATAGGTCTTAGAAGTCGTTTTGATATTGACGCCGAAATTTTCTAAAGCATAGAAATGTGGTGTGACTGTTCTGGCCCCAAGTTTACAACCGCCACTTTGGGGTAGAGAAAATTTTTTTAAAAAGTGGATCAGCGGACCAATCAGCATAATCACACTGCGAGTTTTCTCGGCACTTTCTTTATTCAAATTTTTAAGATTCACTTTACCTGGATCAATTTCTAAATCATTACCACTCCATTTTACGGAGACGTTAATGCTCTGTAGAACTTCAATCATGCGATAAACCTCCTCAATTTTCGGAACATTTTTGATCGTAGTTTTTGCTTGATTAAGTAGGGAAGCACAAATTACACCCATGGCACCATTTTTTGAGGTTTTAGTTGTAACTTTTCCTGACAATCTATGACCTCCCTCGACCTCAAAATTCATCGCTCCAGCTCCAACTGTCACCAAGCTTCGTCCCAACGCTTCACTAATTTTAGAAATCATTTCTGTGGTTAAATTCTGTTCACCACTCTCAATTCGTGCCACCGCACTCTGTGTCGTCTTTAATTTTTCCGCAAATTCACTTTGTGTAATACCTCTTCGTTCGCGCAATTCTTTTACTAAGTGACCGATGTTTGATAGGGTGTGTGACATAAATAATTGATTAAATTAATATAAGTATCAGTATAGCATATGTGCGATAAAAGAAAAGTCGCCCTATGTGAGGGCGGCCACCGAAGACTGGTTTATCTAGTCCAACCGAAAATACCCAATACTATGCCTATAATAGCGAAGGATGTAAGTAATCCAGCCAAGAAGTTAATGAGTTGACTTAAGGATCCATGACACAGAATACCAACTATAACCAGACAAAACAAACACAAAACAATCGAGTACGCCTCAGTTTGTTTTCTGTTGCTCCAATTCTCGATGGTCATAATAACGTAAGTTACCACAGTAAACGCCACACCTAAAGATATCGCCGGGTGGGTCATAGCGAGCTGAAAGATTTCAGATAGGGTGTTCATGATTGAGTCCTTTCATTGTTAACGAGCAATTCAATGAATAAACTAACGTAAATTTATTCGATTGTCAAATATATTGTAAAAAATATCTATAGTGCGATAAAAGAAAAGCCGCCCCGATATCGAGGCGACTTGCTGATCCCTTGGTCAGCTACGTCGGACTAATAAGCTGATCGTAAATGATGCTGACCACGATCATTGAAATCATGATACTGACCCAGAACTTAATCCAGATAGTGATCATTTCCACAATCAGGCTACTCCCGAAAGGAGTTCCTGTGCTGACCAGTTTGGTCAGGATAGCCAGAAACAGGCTAGCGAGCACAACGATACAGACCGTATCTAATTGGTAAGTGTGTCGTGGCATATCGAACCCGTGTCGAACGTAGGTGTTCTTATTGAAATATTCGATTATCCAAACGGCCGCATAGCAACTTACTCCCAAGAAAAACACCCAGTGTTTCAGAACAAAATGAAACAAGTCATACGATGTGTTCATTTCTAACCCCTTGCGTTTATCGTTCAAGACCAATTCTGTGCATAAATCTACTATAAATATATTTATGTGTCAAAAAAAGCCGAGGTCGCGCGTTGCGCAACCCCGGACAAAGTACTTTCATTCGAGTGAGTCAGATCGTTCGGGTCTTGCTGGCCCGTCGAGTGATCCGATTCGGATGACCTCGAAAATTTGCAGAATTGAGAGGGTCATAAATCTCCACCTCCACTGTAATTGTGATTCGCTTGACGTAAGGTTCGGGTATGCAGTAGCGACCGTCCTTTCCATTTTCCGCAATCCTTACGGCATCCATTATCGCCGTGGTGTTCGGTGATAAATCACAAAGGGTGTGAGCAATCCTCGAACAAGTGATGTTAGCCTTCTTTGTGTTCACGGTATCCTCCTTTATTAAGACCAAACCCTAGATTATTTAACACCTTTTGGTGTTTAAAAGCAAGGATTGTAAAACTCTCCAGAAGTGCTATATTGAATATATCTATGGCATTCTTCGCGAAAAAACTAGGAATCGACTTGGGAACAGCGAATACGCTAGTCTTTTTGCCAGGTAAAGGTGTGGTGTTATTTGAACCTTCTGTCGTTGCGGTTTCTGAACAAGATAATAAAATCTTGGCCGTTGGAGTGGAAGCCAAAAAAATGCTTGGAAAAACTCCTGACAGTATTATTGCATATCGTCCAATGAAGGACGGTGTGATTGCTGATTATCGCGTGACCGAAGCCATGCTTCGATATTTTATTGATAAAGCTCTCGGTAAATGGAATCTTTTTAAACCTGAAGTAATGGTCTCTGTTCCAGCCGGTGTGACTTCCACTGAAAGACGTGCGGTGATCGAAGCGGCCATGAAAGCGGGAGCTAAAAATGCTTATGTGGTGAAGGAACCGATTTTAGCCGCGATTGGTGCCGGCATTCCGATTCAAGAACCGATGGGGCATATGGTGGTGGATATCGGTGGTGGTACGACCGATGTGGCGGTGATTTCTTTGGGTGGAATTGTTTCCTCGACCTCGGTGAAATGCGCGGGAAATAAAATTGATTATGCCATTGCCGATTATATTAAAAAAACTTTCAACCTGGCGATCGGTGACAAGACAGCCGAAGATATTAAAATCAATGTCGGCTCAGCTGTGCCGATGGAAGAAGAATTGACCATGACTATTAAAGGCCGAGATTTCTTGTCTGGTTTACCTCGAACCGCGGAAATCAAAACCAATGAAATCGTGAAAGCGATCAGTAAAGAATTACGCGACATGATCAAGGCAATCAAAGATGTCTTGCAAGAAACTCCACCCGAGCTCGCCGCTGATATTATCGATCAAGGAATTATTATGACCGGTGGCTCATCTCAACTTCGAAATTTGGCTGAACTCGTTTTCCGCCGTACCGGCGTCAAGGCCAGTGTGGCCAAAGATCCTATGTATTGCGTCGCCAAGGGCACCGGTATCGCGCTCGAGCATTTGGATGTTTACAAAAAATCTATTATTGCAAAGAGATAGTTGACATGCACTCTATTTTATGTATATAATATAATCTGAGGTTGAGTTTTAAATTTATAGGAGGTGAGCCGTGAATGCACAAAAGGCCATGCTGGAACTTTCTCGGCAGTACGAAGGGTTTGAAGAGGGCGATGAAGTTCGTCTCTGCAATTTTTTTCGTTGGCTTTCAGAGTATGTGAATCCCACTGCGACGATCAATCATGTGCAACTTGAGGCAGTAAAGCAAGACGTGATCGAGGACAACTTTGATCTATTGTCTATTGCGACGTATATCAACACCTGCCACGAGTGAGTCGTGTAGTGAGCGCGAGTCCGACAATTGAGCCTTGATGCTTTCTGGTCGGGCTCTTTTGTTAATTAATTCTTCCACCACCCCGTCATCAGAATGACACCCCTCCTTGAACAAGGAGGGGATTCCAGATAATCCTTTACTTCACTCTGTTACGTCACTCCGGATCTCCTCCTTGTTTAAGGAGGAGTACCCGAGTCCGCGAGGGGGAGGTGGTGGAAAGTGTGCTATACTAAGTAGTCATGCAACAAATACGAAACAGCTTTAAAAGGACTGGGCGTTTGCACCATGCCTATGGGGTATTGGGGGAACGCGCCAAGGTCAAAGAGGCGATTTTTGAATTTTTGGAAAAAGATTTAGCGTTTCAGACCAAAGGCAATCCAGATTTTTGGCACGAGGAATTTAACGTTTTTAAAATTGACGATAGTCGCGCCTTGCAAGAAGCTCACATTAATCAACCGATAAAATATAATCGAAAAGTTTTTATTGTATTTGCTAATTCTATTACCAAAGACGCGCAAAATTCTTTATTAAAAATCTTCGAAGAACCAAAAGCCGAGACAACTTTTTTCTTGGTTTTACCTGCTGTCACTGGACTTATTGCAACATTGAAATCGCGTTTGATTATTGTCCGTCACGAAACTGCTGAATTAAAAAACAATGCGTCGAATTTTTTATCTTTAGGAATAACTAAAAGATTAGAAGCCGTCGCAAAAATGGTCAAGGACATTAAAGATGAAAAATTGACGAAAAATGATGCGATTACTTTTATGAAAGATATTGAAAAGACGATCAAGGAAAGTCTAAAAGCTAAAAACGCACACAATAGTCGCAGCGGCAGTCTCTTGGCGATTGAGGATATTGAAAAAGCCATCAGCTATGCCAATGATGAATCACCTTCGATCAAAGTTATTTTGGATCATCTGGCGGTGACTTTATAATAAAAAAAGGAGCCAGAGAATCTCAGGTGAGATCATGGCTCCAAGGGGACAGAAGTCAGAAACAGCAACAGGGAACAGTGTGTCTTGACCTACAACTAGCTTATCATCTTTGAAACAAAAAGTCAAGCGGTCGACAGATTGAGTCAAAGATTGAGTGCGTTGTAGTATTTGGTTCCGTCACCGAGTATCGTCTCAATCAAGTAATCTGGTGGATTGGTCGCGTTGAATTCCTGATTCGCTGGATTTGTTTGATCAAAAGAGACAATTCCCAGTCCTTTTTCACGTCGGACCAGAAATTGTACGACGTCGTTTTCGAACATCGTCTGGTCATGTATACAGCTCATGACCTCAATGACTTCCTGGCTTGTCTGCCTGCGCTCCGTCATATTGCTTATTGTCACATTGACGGCCAAAACTACGAGGCAAGTCAGAATGACGAGATCTCTGAGGGCATCCAACAGTTTATTCATGGATTTTGTCCTTGTCTTTGTTTTCTAACACGTTATGTTCCATCTACTCCAAAATAAAGGTAGTATAAAAGATGATTTCAGTCAAATTGTTTTTTAGAGTAATGACTGATATAATAAGCTAATAAACAGGATAACTAAAAACATATGCAATACGACTTCACAAAATTAAAGAGCAAAATTAAGGAGACCGAGGATTGGATGAAAAAAGAGTATCAGGGAATTAGGACCGGGATGGCCTCGCCACAGCTTTTGGATGCGATTCAGGTGGAAAGCTATGGTCAAAGAATGCCGATTAACCAAATTGGTTCAGTTTCGATTGCCGATGCGAAATCATTGATTGTCACACCTTGGGATGCATCACAGGTGAAAGCGGTAGAAAAGGCGATTACCGTAGCGAATCTCGGTGTTTCATTAAAGACTGATGAGAAAAGTGTTCGAGTTTTCTTTCCAGATTTAACCAGCGAACGGCGAGAAATGCTGATGAAGCTGGCTAAAGAAAAATTAGAGCAAGGTAAAATCACTTTACGCACTATTCGCGAAGAAGTTTGGGCGGATATTCAAAATAAAGAAAAAGAAGGTGGTATGAGCGAAGATGAAAGATTTCGCTTTAAAAATGACATGCAGAAATTAGTGGATGCGGGCAATAAATCCTTAGAAGAAATCTTTACTAAGAAAGAAAAAGAAATTACCAGCTAATGACTATAATTTTATTTCTTGTTGTCCTAGCGGTCTTGATTTTCGTCCATGAACTGGGGCATTTTTTGGTAGCCAAGAAATCTGGTATTCGTGTCGATGAATTCGCGATCGGCTTTCCGCCTAAAATTTTTGGTTGGACTCGAGGTGAAACAAAATATGTTTTAAACCTAATTCCATTTGGTGGCTATGTCAAAATCTTTGGTGAAAATCCTGACGATGAATCTATTTCTGGCCCAGACAGCGCTCGAAGTTTTGTCAAAGCAAAAAAATGGAAACAGATTTCGGTTTTGCTCGCGGGTATTGCTTTCAATATTATTTTCGCTTGGCTACTCATCTCGATTTCTTTTATGTTTGGTTCTTTAGTGCCTGTTGGCGAGGGGACTGACGGACAATATTCTAAATATATTAAAGATAGCCAAGTAGTTTTAACTGGCGTTCTAAAAGATTCACCGGCCGAAAAAGCGGGACTGGTGCAAGGTGATCGCTTGATTACCGTGGAGAATGTCACCAATCAAGATTTGAATACGACTAAAATCCGGGAGTTGATTGAAAAAAGTGCTGATAATCAAATTGACGTAAGTTATGAAAGGTCTGGTGAAATAAGAAATATTATTGTTGAGGCTGAAATGAACTCAGCGGAAAATAAAAAAGTCATTGGTATTTATATGGAGAATGTCGGCGTGGTGAAACTGAATCCTTTTTTGGCTTTGTACGAAGGAGGAAAATTAACAATCACCACGACCAAAGAAGTCGCTGTCGGCCTAGCCGTCTTCATTGCTCAAGCCGTCCGCGGACAAGGTGATTTCACGCAAGTTTCCGGCCCAGTCGGCATCGTCGGTCTAGTTGGTGATGCAGCGACATTTGGTCTGGCCTATTTCCTCGGCTTCGTGGCCTTCATTTCGCTCAACTTGGCCGTCATAAATCTCATTCCATTTCCCGCGCTCGATGGTGGGCGAGTGCTTTTTGCGATCATCGAAATCATTATCCGTCGTCCCATCAAACCCCAAATCGCCAATACCCTAAACACCGTCGGTTTCTTTATCCTCATTTCCTTAATGCTCATCATCACCTATCGTGATGTCTTGAAATTTTTCTAGATTTGACTTTTAACAGACTTATTGCTAATATTTTTTTTAGAAAAGGAGGTGATAAGTCATGGCAGAAAACAAGATTCAGTTTCCCTCACAAAGGGAGGAGGCGGTAATCCTGAGGTGGCTTAAGATCATTGACTACAAGTCGGCCTATGGTCATGATCCGGAGCTGTGTCGCTCGGTGAAGGTTGTCATACAAGCGCTTCGTGGCAAGCGACCCGGAATTCTTCCGTGAAATGAAAAACCCGTTCCAACAAGATCCGTTCTTGGAGGTCGGGTTTTGTTGTATAGGTGACTCTTTCATTTTCCCCCAAAATACGCTATGATTGCTAGATGTTGCAATCACAGCTTTTTACGAAGACTCGAAAAGAGGCCCCAAAGGACGAGGTGGCCAAGAACGCTCAACTGCTAATTAAGGGTGGTTTTATCAATAAAGAAATGGCGGGGGTGTATGATTTCTTACCTCTAGGTTTAAAAGTGGTAGAAAAAATTAAACAGATCGTCCGTGAAGAAATGAATGAAATTGGCGGCCAAGAAATGAGTATGACCGCACTTCAACGTAAAGAACTTTGGGAAAAAACTGATCGATGGGATGATAAAAAAGTTGATATCTGGTTTAAATCGGAATTAAAAAGCGGAGCACAAATCGGTTTAGGCTGGTCACATGAAGAGCCGATTACCGACATGATGCGAAATTTTATTACCAGCTATCGTGATCTACCAATTTACGTCTATCAATTTCAAACTAAACTTCGAAATGAACTTCGAGCAAAAAGTGGTATTATGCGGGGTCGCGAATTTTTGATGAAAGATATGTATTCATATTGTCTTGATGAAAAAACCCATCAAGAATTTTATGATCGAGTGACAAAGTCTTATTTAAAAATTTTTGAACGTGTTGGCTTGGGTAATGATACTTTTGTCACTTTTGCCTCAGGTGGCGCCTTTACTCAGTTCAGTCATGAATTTCAAACCATCACCGATGCCGGCGAAGACCTTATTTATATCAATCGAAAAAAGAATGTCGCTATTAATAAAGAAGTATTCAATGACCAAGTAATGAGACAACTCGGTGTCACTCAGGCAGATTTGGAGGAAGTCAAAACCGCTGAGGTTGGTAATATCTTCAGTTTCGGTGGAATGAAAAGCGAACAACTTGGTTTAAATTTTAAAAATGAAAAAGGTGAAGTCGTTCCGGTTATTCTTGGCTCATATGGGATTGGTATCACTAGACTAATGGGGGTGATAGTCGAAAAGTTTTCTGATGAAAAAGGTATTGTGTGGCCCAAGTCAGTGGCGCCGTTTACGGTGCATCTCTTGAATATTAGCAATGAAGATAAAACCAAGAAAAAAGCGAAGGAAATCTATCAAGAGTTGCAAAAAAGAGGAATCGAAGTATTGTTTGATGATCGAGAAGCAAGAGCGGGGGAAAAATTTGCCGACTCGGATTTATTAGGTATTCCAACTCGTTTGATTATCAGCGATAAAAATTTAGACAAAGGTGAAATTGAGGTGAAAGATCGAGCCAGTGGCACCGTCAGTTTAATTAAAGAAAAAGATTTATGGGATTTTTTGGCGAAATAAAAGAAAAAATTGATCGAAAATTTTCCAATGACATTGGAATTGATTTGGGTACCGCTAATACCTTGGTCTATTTAGCCGGCAAAGGAATTGTGATGAACGAACCATCGGTTGTGGCTTTGAATCAAAAGACCGGACAAGTGGTTGCTGTTGGTGCGCAAGCCAAAGCTATGCTCGGACGAACACCACCGCACATTGTTGCTGTGAGACCTTTGGTTGATGGTGTGATTTCCGATTTCGAAGTGACCGAAGAAATGATTGCTTATCTCGTGAAAAAAGCCGAAGAACTCTCCCCAAAACCTTTAGGTCCACGAGTCGTCGTTGGTGTACCGTCTGGCGTGACAAATGTGGAAATTCGCGCTGTCCGTGATGCGACTAGAAACGCTGGTGCGCGCGAAGTTTATATTGTCGAAGAACCGATGGCTGGAGCGATTGGTATTCGTCTTCCCATCAAAAGCCCGATTGGAAACATGGTGATTGATATTGGTGGCGGAACATCGGATATCGCCGTCATTTCGCTGGGTGGTATTGTGAAATCTAAAAATTTAAAAATTGCTGGTGATCGTTTGAACAATGATATTATTTCTTATATTCGCGGTGAGTTTAAAATTCTCATTGGTGAAAAAACCGCTGAAGAAATTAAAGTCAATATTGGTTCGGTTACACCCGAGCAAAGTATGGAATTGCCAGTCAAAGGCCGAGATTTGGTCACTGGTTTGCCACGCGAAGTGATTATTACTGACGGTGATATTCGCGAAGCCATGGCTCAATCAATTGCCACCTTAGTTGAAACAGTTAAGGAAGTTTTGGAAACGACACCGCCCGAAATTGTCTCAGATATTATGCAACGCGGTATTTATTTGGTGGGTGGGGGAGCTTTGATTCGTGGTCTGGATGTCTTACTCCATGAAGAACTAAAAATCCCAATCTATATTGCCAGCGATCCTTTGACGGCGATTGCTCGGGGAACGGGAATCATTCTAGAGAATCTCGAAGATTTCCGCGAGGTCTTAATTGAAAACGAAGATGAATTACCCCCTAAAAAGCAGTAATTCTCGCGAGCGACAAAAGAATGTCAAACGACGAGCCTTGATTATCGTTGTTATTTTAGTATTAGTAATTTTACTTTTACTCACCACTCCTTTACGAAATACGCTCTTCTATATTGCCAAGCCAATTTGGCAAATAGAAAGCTCAATTGCCAATTCTAATCTGGGAGAATATTTTAAATCTAAACAAGTCTTAATAAATAATCAAAGAAAAGTTGAAGAAAAACTTTTCCTGGCTGGACATCTTTTAGCAGAGAACGAAATTTTACGAACTGAAAACGAAACCCTTAAAGATTTATTAGGTCGAAAAGAAATAAAAGCTAAAACGGTTTTGGCCACCGTGCTCGCGAAACCGCCACGGACGCCCTACGACTCACTTATTATTGATATTGGTGAAAATCAAGCACTGAAAGTCGGCGCAAAGGTGATTGCCGATGCCAATATTTATCTTGGTGAAGTCAGTGAAATTTATCCGACAACCGCCAAGGTGACTTTGTATTCCAGTCCAGGTTATAAATTACCAGTGGTTTTAGGCTCAAGTTCCGTTAGTGTTGAAGCGGTTGGTATTGGTGGCGGTAATTTTAATATTTTCTTACCTCGAGAGATCGAAGTAAAAGAAGGGGATGTGATCATTATTCCATCCATCACCCCAAACATTTTTGGTATCGTGGAAAAAGTAAATTTTAAAGATAAAGATTCTTTCCAAACCGTCTTATTTAAAAGCCCAGTCAATATTTCTGAACTGACTTGGGTAGAAGTGATTTTATAATCGATGAAGAATTTAATTTTCGGTATAATTTTATTATTAAGTATCATCATTCTCCCGTGGTGGGTGAGTGCTCTTTTTGCCATCTTCCTTTTATACTATTTAAAACATTTTAATGAAATTATCATTTTCGGCCTGATAATGGACATCTATTATGCTCAAAGTACATACTATTTCACCCTCATTGCCCTAATCTTGCTTTTATCTTCTTTCTTCATCAAAAAAAGATTAAAGTTTTACGCCCGATAGTAATTTTTCCTTATTTTTAGCCATATTTTCCCTACTTAAAAAAGAAAATGATATTTTGCTTGACTTTTAATATGGTTGTGCTATACTTGTATATGGATAGGGGATGTCGACTCCACGAGTTTCGACGTAGGTCCCACCCCGCCCACCCCTCAGAAGGTGGGCGGTTTTACTTATTTAATATTTGCTAAAAGCTTGAAAGGGTGTAAGATAAATCGATAGTAAGCCCTAGGCGTAAAGCCCGGGGACATTTATAGTTATGAAAAAAACTAAAATAAAATTCGATAATGGTGACGAGAAAATCATCATCCGTGGCGCTAGAACTCACAATTTGAAAAACGTGAGTGTGGAATTACCGCGCAATAAAATGATTGCTTTTACCGGTCTATCTGGCTCCGGCAAATCGTCTTTAGCCTTTGATACAATTTTTGCCGAAGGCCAACGACGCTATATCGAATCGCTGTCTTCTTATGCTCGCCAATTTTTACGCCAAATGCAAAAACCAGATGTGGATGAAATTCTCGGCTTATCACCAGCCATTTCCATTGATCAAAAATCACGCTCCAATAATCCTCGTTCAACCGTGGCTACGATCACTGAAATTTATGACTACTTAAGAATTTTATATGCCCGCATCGGCCGACCGCACTGTCTGACTTGTAATCGCGAAATTAAAAAACTCTCCAATGAAGAAATTTTAGAAACTATTATTAAGACCGTTACCAACACTAATCTGGAAAAAAATCAGAAAGTAGTCTTGGGTGTGCCTTATACTGATGCGAAAGTGAAAATATTTTCTCCCGTCGTCGTTGGTCGCAAGGGAGAATATTATCAATTACTTTATGATCTATTAAACAAAGGTTATGAATGGGTCAAAATTGATGGCGTGATGAAAAAACTCCGCGAGCAGATCATTCTTTCCAAAACCAAGAAACACGATATTGATGTTCTGGTTGATGAATTTTACATTAGTGAGTTCAAAGACAAAGATAAGAAACTGGCGACCCGCGAGCGTTTGAGCGAGGCGATTGAAAAAGCGATTGATGAAAGTAAGGGTCTCTTAAAGATTGAGACAAACGGTGAAGATAAGATGATGTCGGTGAAATTTATGTGCCCTTATGATGGCTATTCTTATCCCGAAATCGAACCACGTTTATTTTCTTTTAACTCGCCTTATGGCGCTTGCCCTCAATGTAATGGTCTCGGTACCAAACAATTTTTTGGTGAAGAAATTTGTGATATTTGTAATGGCGCGCGATTGCGAGAAGAAGCCCTACATGTTTTACTGAACGGTAAAAATATTGTTGATCTTACTGCTTTATCAATTACTGACGCAAAAAACTTCTTTGATAATTTAAAATTAAATGAAGTTGAACAAGAAATTTCTACTGTGGTTATCAAAGAAATAAACGACCGTCTGCAATTTATGAAGGATGTCGGTATTGAATATTTGTCTCTCAATCGCCGGGCGCACACTTTGTCTGGTGGTGAAGCTCAAAGAATTCGTCTAGCTTCGCAACTTGGTTCGGGTCTAGTTGGTGCGCTTTACGTTTTGGATGAGCCGACTATTGGTCTGCATTCGCGTGATAATGATCGCTTGATTAAAACTCTGACTGATTTACGCGACTTGGGCAATACAATTATCGTCGTGGAGCACGATGAAGATACAATATATTCTTCGGATTATCTCGTGGATATTGGTCCGGGCGCGGGGGTGCATGGGGGAGAGATTGTGGTCTCGGGTTATTTGGATAAACTTTTGACTGATAAGAATAATGATTCAGGGTCGGTCACTTTGGATTATTTACGTGGTGATAAAGTGATTCCAGTGCCGAAAAAACGCCGTGATTCGGATAAAGGAACTTTGAAAATCCGTGGTGGTAATGTCTTTAATATTAAAAATTTAAATGTCGATGTGCCTCTTGGCAAATTGGTTTGCGTGACGGGAGTTTCTGGTTCAGGTAAAAGTTCTTTTGTTTATGAAATTATTGATAAGAATCTAAATGCTCGTTTTACCAAACGTCATCGTACTAATGAAATTTATAACTGCAAAAGTTTTACTGGCACAGAATATGTGAGCCGAGTGATCTTGATTGATCAGTCACCAATCGGTAGGACGCCGCGTTCAAATCCTGCGACTTACACCGGCGCTTGGTCGCATATTCGCGATATGTTTGCGCTCAGTGTCGAAGCCAAAGCGCGTGGTTGGAAAGCGAATCGTTTTTCTTTCAACGTGAAAGGCGGGCGCTGTGAGGCGTGTGAAGGAAACGGTGTGATCGAGGTGGAGATGTATTTCTTGCCGACGGTTTATGTGCCTTGCGATGTTTGTAATGGTAAAAGATTTACGAAAGAGACTTTAGAAGTAAAATATAAAAAGAAAAATGTGTATGAAGTTTTGGAAATGACCGTTGAGGAAGCCGTGAAATTTTTCGAAGATTTACCAGCTGTTTATGATCGTCTGAAAACTTTGCAAGATGTGGGCTTGGGTTATTTGAAACTTGGTCAAAGTGCCACTACACTTTCTGGTGGTGAAGCTCAGCGCGTGAAAATTGCTTCAGAGCTTTACAAACCTCACTTACAGAAAACAGTTTATCTCTTAGACGAGCCAACCATTGGTTTGCATTACGAAGATGTTAAAAAATTAATAGAAATTCTAGAAAGATTAGTCGAGCACGGAAATACTGTCATCATCATAGAACACAATATGGATATTATTAAATGTTCTGACTATGTGATTGATATCGGTCCTGAGGGTGGTGATAAAGGTGGTGAGGTAGTGGCTAAAGGTACGCCAGAAGATATTGCTAACTCGGTCAAATCTCACACAGGGCATTATTTGAAAAAGCATTTGAAGAAGTAATTGGTAAAAAAATAGCCCCGGTTGTGATCCCGAGGCCTTGTAGTGTTGAACCGCTCATTCTGCCGGTGGAAATAACACAATGGACATCCAGCAGGCGATGCCAATGGTAGACAATATCGTTACAATTTTGACGCGGAATTTCCTTCTTCCCACATCACTTGTTGTGGTGGGTATGGAAGCTATAGCAATAGCTATACCCATAAATATTGTACCCACACACACGAGAATTACCGCAGTCATCCTGTTCATTTCATATTCCTTTCCTTGAGAGCACTCCAAGATTAGACTATTATACAATAACTGAATAGTCAATCTTTATTAAGCCAACCTCACCCCTAGCCCCTCTCCTTGGCTAAGGAGAGGGGAACTGCTCCTATCACATTACTCTAGAAACAAGAACCCTCTCCTCAGTCGAGGAGAGGGTGGCGTTCTGACGCCGGGTGAGGTTGGTCTTGTGGTAAAAAATTGCCCCGAGACTGACATCGGGGCTAAAACGACATGGTCGAGTGTTCTTGTTGTTATTTATTCACCAGGATGTTTCTCGACAATGACATCGTCGATGTAGTAGAGCACCATACATTTGTTGTTGATCAGCGGATCTCCGTCTGTGTGATACAGCACATTACACTTTGAACACTTGTATGCTTCCATTGGTAGACCGTCGTCTACTGACACCTTGATAATCACAAACGGAACCACATCGTCGCATCTCGTACATTTCATATAATTGTTCATCTGATCTCCAATTTCTTGCGAACGTCCAATAAAAATGTTAGCATAAGAATAATGAACAGTCAATACATCAAAAAAGTGAAGCTACCCGATACACCCGGGGTGTATTTTTTCAAAAAAGGGAAAACGGTACTTTATATTGGCAAAGCGACTTCTTTACGAGATAGAGTGAAGAGCTATTTTTCTAATGATTTAATCGCGACTCGTGGGCCATTGCTTGTTGATCTAATTTTTCAAGCGACAAAAATTGATTTTATAAAAACTAACTCGGTTTTGGAGGCTTTAATTTTGGAAAATAATTTAATTAAAAAATATCAGCCAAGATATAATACCAAAGAGAAAGATGATAAAAGTTACAATTACGTCGTTATTACGAAAGAAGAATATCCACGGGTTTTAATTGTTCGCGGTAAAGAAATACAATTGGGTTTGCCATACAAAATCCGTTCGCAATTTGGTCCGTATCCGAACGGCAAACAGCTCAAGCAGGCTCTGAATCTGATCAGAAAGATTTTTCCATTTAGAGACAGGTGTGCACTTAATCAGGATAAGCCGTGCTTTAATTATCAAATTGGTCTTTGTCCTGGAACTTGCTTTAATTTAATTTCACCTAAAGATTATCTGAAGACAATAAAAAATATCGAACTCTTTTTTGCTTCAAAAAATTCGCAATTGATTAGAAAGTTGAAGAAAGAAATGAAAGTTTATGCGGATGATAAATTTTTCGAATTAGCGAGACAGGTGAGGGATACAATTTTCGCTTTGGAACATATTCAAGATATTGCTTTGATAAATGAGGAGAATAAAAATAATAATAAATTTAAAATAGAAGCCTACGACGTCGCGCATTTTGGAGGACGAGCGAATGTTGGTGTGATGGTGGTGATGGTTGATGGAGAATTAAGAAAAGAGGAGTATAGAAAATTTAAAATTAGAGATAGCGTGGCCAATGATACTGGAGCTTTAAGAGAAATCTTGACTAGGCGACTGAAACATCAAGAATGGCCGAAAGCAGATTTGATTGTGGTGGATGGGGGACTTATACAATTAAATTCGGCTCGGCAGGTGATTGGCAAGACGATTGATTTGGTCGCAGTAACAAAAGACGAGAGGCACAAGGCTAAAGCTATTATCGGCGCACCAGAGATTGTGAATAAATATAAAAAAGAAATTTTGCTTATCAATAGTGAAGCTCATCGCTTTGCCATTGCTTTTCACCGAAAAAGTGGTAGACTTTTTATAGATCGTGATCGAGTTGAAAAACCCTAAGTAGGAGTCGGGCAATGAAGGAAATGTCCAAATATTCGCAGGTGATGCTATGGCTGTCTATGTATGTCGGTCTTTTCGTAGCCTTGGTTTCGCCAGGGTTGCCTCCGGAGATCAGGCTTGGCCTGCAAATAATCGCCGGTCAGATCATTTGTTTTGGCTGCTTCTTGCATTTGTTGCAGCAGGCGCGACGGAGGGCATATGTTTCGATGGTCGAACCAGGATGGAAAATTTGGTGCGTTGAGATGTTGAAACCGATCGGGTTCATGCTCGTCGTTATCGCTGGCATAGCGACTGTCTCAGTCGGTTTGTATGTGTTGAATTTGACAATTCATCGTCACTTCACACACATCAAGCAGTGGACGTTATACTTTAATTCGGGGATGACCATTCTAGCGGGGGCATTTATAGCACTTGCTGGAGTCATTATGGTCAGGGAGGAAATACAGAGTTTACGACGAGAACGATACCACAGGCGTCGTCGTTGTTGACACTGTGAAGTCGAATGCCGGCGAGAATGGTCTCGCCGGTCTTTTTTATGGTATAATTTCTTTATGTCAAAAAAACGCGTGGGAGTTTTGCGGGGTGGTCCATCGACCGAATACGAAGTCTCACTAAAAACTGGTAAATCGGTGATTGATAATTTACTGCCCGAGAAATATGAAGTACTGGATATTTTGATTGATAAAGCTGGCGTCTGGCATCATCAAGGTGTACCCATTAAACCAGAAAATCTTTTTAAAAAGGTGGATGTGATTTTTAATGCTTTACACGGTGCTTATGGTGAAGACGGTACTGTGCAAAAACTCTTAGACTATTTTAATATTCCTTACACTGGCTCGACCGCCTTGGCTTCTGCTGTTGGTATGAATAAAGTCTTATCAAAAAAAGTATATAAGAATAATAAACTCAAAACTCCGCTTCATGCTACTGTCTCAAAAACAGATAATCTAAAAAATATAGCTGTCACACTCTTTAAAACTTTCCCCATGCCTGTTGTGGTCAAACCAGTTGATGGTGGCTCATCAGTTGGTACTAATATCGCTAAAACTATTATGGAATTAGAATCAGCCATCACCGACGCATTAAATTATTCCGATACAGCTTTGATCGAGGAATTTATTGTTGGTAAAGAAGCAACTTGTGGCGTGGTTGATAATTTTCGAAATCAAGAAGTCTATGCTTTATTACCAAATGAAATTCGTAAACCAACTGGTAGTGATTTTTATGACTACAATGCGAAATATGTCAGCGAAGAACCAGTTGTTGTGTGTCCGGGAAATTTTGCTGAAGCAGAAAAGAAAATTATTCAAGAGATGGCCGTCAACGCTCACAAAGCTCTCGGCCTCAGACATTATTCTCGTTCAGATTTCATTATCCATCCCCGCCGTGGAATTTATATCTTAGAAACTAATACCTTACCAGGTATGACCAGCCATTCGCATACGCCACAGTCGATGATGGCGATCGGTTGTACTTTGCCACAATTTTTAGATCATCTTATTAACTTAGCGCTTAATAAATAAAATTATGTCAAGAGAAAAACCAATTACTGAAGAAGAAACAGTGCAAATCCATCGAGATGACGCGGCGCTGGGTGAACTTTTGGTAAAATTAGATAAAGATAAACTTGTCCTGGACGCTAAGATTGTTGATACCCTGATACGTCTTGGACAGGATTTTTTAAAACATAAAATTGAATCTCGGGCAGGAATACTGGTTGGGTTACAAGATTTGTTGGACCATCCGCCAGAAGAAGTTGAGAAAAGGCGCGAGGAGATCGAGGATTTATTAAATAAACTCAAAGATCTAAAACCAGAATAATTTTCAGTTGAACGGCTTTTTGATTTGTGCTAGACTATATCCACTGGGCCCTTAGCTCATCTGGTAGAGCACCTCATTTGCAATGAGGGGGTGGCAGGTTCGAGTCCTGTAGGGTCCACCCACTTTTACACCGCAACGGATAACATCTCCTCGATTTGTCTAAAAGATAACGGTGGGCGATACAGGAATCGAACCTGTGGCCTTACGAATGTGAATCGTACGCTCTAACCAGCTGAGCTAATCGCCCGAAAACAACACTATTATACTGGATCTTATTTCAGAAAGCGATAAGTAAGATTTTGGTGTATAATACTATGATGAAAAAGTACGAGAGAGAAATTAAAAAATACCTGGAGGAGAGAAGTTGGGATAATCTGCGACCAGCCGATATTGCAAAGTCAATATGTATTGAATCAGCAGAGTTACTGGAGCTCTTTCAATGGACTAATAATAGCCTTGGGGAGGTTAAACAAGACAAAGAAAAACTTGAGCATATAAAAAAAGAACTGGCTGATGTGTTGACATATTGTTTCGATATGAGTGTGTTGTTGGGTTTTGATACCGGAAAGATCTTGTTAGATAAATTAGAAAAAGTTAAGAAAAAATACCCGGCTAATTTGTTTAAAAATAGAGACAAAAACACTGACGCCGGTTCAGAGAATATATATTGGAAAATTAAAAAAGAACACAGAAAAAAAGGGCATATGTAGGATATAATTTTATTATGGAAGGACCGAAATCAATCACGAATGAAAGGGAACAAGAACACGTTAAAATAAACGCTGGTCTTATTCTGAGGATCTGTCAGGATGATAAAATTCAGCCGAGAGAAAAACTACTTGCCGAATTCGACAAGAGTGGTCGCACAGATAATGAAGCAATGACTCTTAGGGAACTCGTCTTAAAAATGCCCGACTATAATCTAGACGACCTTACTGATTTTGATAACGCTAGGGCATATCTTGAGTATATTTTTAAAACCAAGAACAACTTCCACGAAGATAATAATAATTGGGACTCGGAAATGATGAAAGACTGGATTAGAATTGGTATTTTTGCCTATCAATTAACTGGTGATGGAAAAGTAGATAATAAAATTGTAATTCATATTCCCCCAACCGATCAGTCACCGAAACTGGGTCAGATAAAAGAATCCCTAAATTTAATTGCCCAGCTTTTGGAAAGAAGTCCGGATATCACTGAGGTTGGTGGGAGTTCTCTCTTACTAATTCATCCCCTTGCCAAGAGATTTGGATTTATTGCTCAGCCAGGTAATGATAGCGAGCCGTTAGTATTTAAAATGTCCAGAGAAGAATTTATTAACAGATTTGGTTAGCATTTTATGTTATAATATCCACATGGACCCAGAATTAAAAGAGCAATTAGGGATAATTAATAAACATTTATCCGTCATCGAAGAAGAACTGCGTCCTACTCGCTGGAAAATGTTTACCCAAGGCATTTGGCGAGCGGTGGGGTATTTGCTGGGTTTATTGATCGCGATTGCCTTGCTGGGTTGGGTTTTGAATATTATCGGGGTGGTGCCATGGTTTCAGAATATTGCTGAAGAGTTGAATAATATTCTGGGAGATATAAGGACCAGATAAGTTTTTCCGAGTGTAACTAAATAATAGCTCGAACGGCATATAGGTGTAGTTTAAAAAAGATAATATTTAAAATTATGATAATACTCTTCATTGGTGGTCTGATCCTCGGCGGTTTAGTGGTGATTTTTATTTTACAAAACACCGAAATTGTAACGGTCAGTTTATTTTCCTGGCAATTTTCCGGCTCTTTATCTCTAGTCATGTTTCTAACGATTAGCGTTGTTTTAGCAATTGTTGCCCTATTGGCCCTGCCGGGAAGTTTTAAAAATTATTTACAATATAGAAAACTACAAAAAATTAATTTAAAACTTGAGGACGAGCTGAAAAAACAAAAAGAATTAACTATTTTCGCTAAAAACACACCACCTTTAACTTCGACCACACTATGATCGACCTATTGCATTTCTTATAAAAAGGTGTAATTTAATTATAGAGAGACAAGATACTTATATTTTCGACGCCGAAGGAGGAGACATGAACTGCTGTGAGAGTGGTTGTGGTGCTCAGGTGGGTATGCACGTTCAGGTGTCCGCTATGACGAGCCGTGGATATACGGACGTCCTGGTATGCGGGAGAAAAGAGTGTAAGCGTCTCCATCACCACGATGGAAGTGGGGTCTTCAATCCTCAAGGACTACCACTTTATTTGAAGGATGGGGTTGTCATCGGTGGGAAGCCTTTGATTCGGGCGACGGCTACTTGAGTCATCGCCGATACGTGAATCGCTCTGGCCTGTGCTGGGGCGATTTTTTCTATCAAACGAAACAGACACAACTATTATGTTATGTCTGTTTCATTTGATACAAGATAAGCTAGAATCCGAAATATATTACCAACCAAGTAAGGTCAACCAATTGTGAGCTGCGAAATGATTATGCATTGCCACTTTGGAAACTGGTCCGAAATAACCAGCGGTTGGGGTTACTGATTGTGACATTTGATATCGAGCGACAGCATCTTGGGTCATGGCACCGAAATAACCATGAGGAACATTAATTGGGATATCTAGATGTCCTAGCTCTGATAATAGACCCTGAAGAGCGACGACATTGGCACCGGTGCTGCCGATTGTCATGTCAGTACCGACTGTGATATTTGTTGTATAGGCACTAGCTTGAGGAACAGAGACCAACATAGCCATCACAACAGCTAATGATAGGCTGGTTCCGATTATTAGATTAATTTTTTTTGTCATGTGTTTTTTTATTAAGATATTAAATTTAGGAATGTCTGGTATAACTTTCGACCACTAATGATGCCGTGAAGCGATTGGGCATATTACAAGTTTTATTTTTTCTTCAGATTTTTAACCTCCGTTTCTAGTCTTTTGATATATGATTCAAGTTTTTTCGTCTTGGCTAAAACTTTAATCTCCAAGTGGTTAGCGTGATCAGCTAGAGTTTCGGCTACGACCATCATGTCAGTCACATCTTCCATAGCGAGGAGGATAATCGGTGGAAATTTTTCTGAGGTAGCGTCTTCTTTAAAGTGAATTTGTCTGGCATTGAGAATAATAATTTTTCGGCCGATGACCGGGAAATTATGAGTTACTTCAAAACCCTTAAAAAAAGTGTTTTTTGGTAAAATATCTTCAAGAAGCTTTTTTAAGGCGGGGATATTCCATTGTCCGTTACCCAGTTCATAGACAATCTTTTTTTCCGTATCAATATGTTCGACCTGGAAGGTCCTATAAAACGATTCATTAGCGGCCATTACCCGCAGGTCTTTGTCTAAAATTAAGACTGGCTCTCTGACAATATCGACCACGGTTTTAACATAGGTCCAACTCTTTTCCCAAATATGCTCGATCAATTCCGGCTCGATTTCTTTATTAAATGTTTTCATACCCTTAATGTCGTATAAACTATTTAATTATTACAAGTTAGTAATAAATAACAAACTATGATACACTTATTTGTAATGTTCAAGTAATAGCTCCTCGAGCTGTTTGGCTTGTATTTTTCTTACTTTGTAATATCTAGGTAATATAAACTAGCCTAATTCGGCTTAATTTATGATGATGACACCAAAACAAACAATCGATCAACAAGAAATCTTGACGATCGCTCATCGTGATTTTCAAAAAGGCCTGAATGCCCGAGCCTTTTTCAAGCTCAGTGATCATGCTTTGAGTGAAAGTATGGTTCAAGAAACTTTCATGAAGACTTGGCTATATTTGGTCAAGGGTGGAAAAATTGATCTGATGAAAGCTTTTCTTTATCATGTCCTTAATAATTTAATTATAGATGAATATCGAAAACGTAAAACCAGTTCACTTGATACACTATTGGAAAAAGGCTTTGAACCAAGCACGGGTAATTCTGATCCGCTAATCAATTTTCTCGACGGTAAAACAGCGATTATCTTAATTCAGCGTCTACCAGAAATATATAGACAAGTGATGCGTTTGCGCTACGTGCAGGATTTGTCTTTGCATGAAATTTCATTAGTGACTGGTCAAAGTAAAAACGCGATTACTGTGCAATTACACCGTGGCTTGAAAAAACTCAAGGTGATATATGAGGGTGGTATTTTGTGATATATTATTTGGGTATGACAAGAAAGATTATTGGTTTCACTATTGTATTATTTATATTAACAACACTGATTCTGTATGCTCCAGCACAGAAACAAAACACCTCGCTCGTCTCTCTGATTGCAGTTGGCGATATTTCCTATTCGCGCGGGGTAGAGAGAATGGTGACTAAAAATAAAGATGTCAATTATCCTTTATTAAAAATATCTGATTATTTAAAAAGTGCTGATTTAGTCTTTGGAAATCTAGAAACACCAATTACTCCTGGAACAGAGATTCCAGCTTTTACTATGCTCTTTCGATCAAATCCGGGAACCGAACAGGCTTTAAGGAAGGCTGGGTTTTCCATTTTATCTCTAGCTAATAATCACACGCCAAATTTCGGCGATAAAGGATTGAGTGACACCTTTAATTATCTAGATTTAGCGGGAATCAAATACGTTGGCGCTGGCAGGAATGAACAAGAAGCTAATCGTCCGGTATATCTGGAGAGACAAGGGATAAGATTTGCCTTTTTGGCCTACAATGATCCCGATGTTGTCCCGGCTTCCTATGAAGCCTTAGAAAACAATTTCGGCACAGCTTTTATGCGGATTGATAAGATGACTGCGGCGGTTAGTGAAGCCAAACAAAAAGCAGACTTTGTGATTGTGTCTATGCATTCGGGGACAGAATATATTGAAAGACCAAATGATTCTCAAATTAGTTTTGCTCACGCGGCGATTGAGGCTGGAGCTGATTTGATCCTTGGTCATCATCCGCACGTCATTCAAACTTTAGAAAAATATCAAGGAAAGTATATTTTTTACAGTTTAGGCAACTTTATTTTCGACCAACCTCAGTCAATCGAGACCAGAGAAAGTCTGGCTATTAAAATTTACTTTAGCAAAAATAGAATTGAAAAGATCCATCTTCAGCCGGTATTTATGGAACAAATTGCTCAGCCGAGAATCGCTAATCCCGATGAGGCCCAAAAGATTTTGAAAAGATTAGACTTTCCACTTGATGAGTTAATTTGATATAATCAAACAATGTCATTTTTTAAAGATTTATTATTAAAGAAAATGTTGAAGAATCAGTTGCAAGGGATTCCTGAGGATCAACAAAATAAAATAATCGCCGCGGTGGAAAAAAATCCCAAGCTTTTTTCCGACATCGCCGGAGAAGTTCAAGAGAAAATAAAAGGTGGTATGGATCAGCAAAAGGCGACTATGGAAGTCATGATGAAATATCAGGCGGACTTGAAGAAAGCGATGGAATAGCCGTCCTTGACTTTTCAATAATTATTTGCTATAATTGTCCCGGAATAGAAGGAGAATCGATTTTGTCCTTTGTCAAACTAACAGAAGGGGTGTTCGATGAACAAGTTTAAGGAAGCCGTCGTTACGATGATCTTGGCGGGGCGATATTCGCTGGCGTTTTGCTGGCGAAACAACAAGAAAGAGACGGCCATTCGAATCGTCGTCTCGGTGATCAATACTCTGTTGGGATATTCGTTCATCCAAGCCACGGGCTGGATTTTGAACGCTGTTCAACAGACGCACGCGAAGAATGATGGGGGGATAAACTCGGCACAGGAGTTTCTGGCGAGTGATTTGTTTTGGCCACTGATACTTTTGGTGGTCATCTCGCTCTCGCTGGTAATCATTAGCCGACTCCATTCGTTTTATCGTAGTAAGTGGAGCCAAACCCTGTACTTTGCCAATCAACGTGAGTTGAACAATCATCGGGCGACGCTCGATGTGGCTCAGTTCAGGAGTAAGGAATACGATGATCTGGAAAGAAGGATCTCGGAGTTGCCATCGGGCTGGTCGATGAGGGTTAATTTCTCTGAGGACGTTCTGAACGTTTTCACAGATATTATTTCCTTCATCTTCTTTGCCGCTTCGCTTGTCTGGTATCAGCCAATCTACGTTGTTGTTTTGTCTGTCATGGCTATACCGATGGTGGTGATGCAATTCAAGCGAGTGATCATGTGGTGGAACTTGTCGCAAGAACTCGTCCCGGCTCACAAGAGAAGGCATTTGTTGGAAAAGGCGTATCGTTCGACGAACGTCTTTGTCCAAGCCCGCATGTTTGACCAACTACCGACCTTGAGAAAAGAAATTGATATCAATGTCGGGAACGTGTTGGAAGCAAACAATCGACTGCGGAAAGTAAATGTCGGGCAGGGGATCTGGGCAGGTTTGCTGTCCACGACTGGCTTTTGTGCGATTGTGATTCATGCTGTTTGGCTTACCACTACTCATCGCTGGGAAGTGGGAACTCTGACGGTCGTCATGATGGCAGCGAAGACGTTCAACAACAACCTGCAGTCGATTGTGCAAGCGGTGGCGGATCAGTGGAACTGTGCTAAGGGGATAATTCTCATTGAGAAAGATTTCCTCGGCATGAAACCGGCAATCAAGACTGAATATCCGGTAGTTCCTCGTTTCGATATTGTGCCAACCCTGCGGTTTGATCATGTGAACTTTGCTTATCCCAACTCCGAAAAATTGGTGTTGCGAGATGTAAGCTTCACGATTGAGCCGGGGAGCAAGGTGGCGATTGTGGGCAAGAGTGGTAATGGCAAGTCCACAATTCAAGCGTTGCTCATGAGGCACTATGATCCGACTGGTGGCGCGGTGTATGCTGGAGATATTAATCTGCGGAACATCGAACCGTCGGTTTGGAGCAGAGTTACCTCAGCGTTGACGCAGGAGTACACCGTGTTGGAACGACGGGTGGGTGAGGAGATCGCTTCTTCCCGCTTGAGTGATCCAATTGATCTGGCGATGGTCGAGCAGTCGGCCAAGTTTGCCTGCTTCGATGAGGTTGTGGCCACAGACACGAAAGGGTATGAGTCACAAATTGGCACGGAGTTCGGTGGACGAGATTTTTCTGGAGGTGAACGACAACGTTTAGCTCTGGCGAGAGTTCACTATCGCGGAACACCCATCCTGATTCTGGATGAACCAGATGCGCAGTTGGATCCGGAGTCGGCGGAAAAAATCCTTAACCATGTGTTCGATCTGAAGGGCGTGACGGTGATCATCATCACTCATCATGTCTCGCGGGCTGAACGCTGCGATCAAGTGATCGTCATGGGTAAGGGCGAAATCGCCGAACAAGGGACGCATCAGGAATTGATGGCCCTCAATGGCATCTACGTTTCCCTGCGGGAGCAGGACAAGAAACGTCTCGGTTCGAGTTCTTCTGAAGACTGATCTTTAACGAAACCGCCGGTTTGAGACCCGGCGGTTTTTCTATTTTCTGATATAATGTAACAGTATGAAAAAAATAATTTATTATGTATGCATTGGTCTGGCGGTCCTGATTTTAATAATTGCTTTAATTAGTAAAAATATTCCACCCAACGAAAATCCTGCGAATGATAAAATTCATCTCTTTACTCCGACGGCAAATACCTTCATTGCAAGTCCATTAATTATTAAAGGTGAGGCACGAGGGAATTGGTTTTTTGAAGCCAGCTTTCCGGTCTTTTTAACAGATTGGGATGGGCTCATAATTGCTCAAGGAATAGCACAAGCAGAAGGCGAATGGATGACGACGGAATTTGTTCCGTTTACAGCAACACTAAATTTTGCTAAACCAGGTTATGGCTCGACCGGTTCTTTAATTTTGAAAAAAGATAATCCTTCTGGTCTGCCTGAGCATGATGATGCCTTGGAAATCACTGTGAGGTTTTAGTCTGATATTTTTAAATTAATTTTATTACCAAAAGAAAAACCGCCCCCACAAGCAAGGCGGAATTCCTTGCCTGTGAGGGCGGCTGAGATTACCGATACGCCATGAAACCCGGAATCCAGTCCATGGGATTGTTGAAGTCGCAGCTCATGATCCCATAGACCAGAAAGGCCATGGGGATCAGCCAGTGACCGTTGTCAAACAACACCTCTACCAAAAGCTTCAGGTTGTTCATGTACACCTCCCGTAACTGACAATGTTCAACTTTTCTATATAAGTATAGCACCTTTTAGTCTAAAAGTCAAGCTATATTTTATCCTTATTTTAAGCTATATTTTGAGTATAAAAACATGGATCTAAAAATCGGAATCGTGGGTTTACCAAATGTAGGAAAAAGTACTTTATTTAATGCGCTGACGCGCAAGAGTGTTTTGGTGGCTAATTATCCTTTTGCGACGATTGATCCTTCAGTCGGTGTGGTGGCCGTGCCCGATGAACGTTTGGAAAAGCTTAATGAATTTTCAAAATCAGCTAAAAAAATCCCGGCAGCAGTGGAATTTGTTGATATTGCTGGTTTAGTGAAAGGTGCTTCGACCGGTGAAGGCCTAGGTAATCAATTTTTAACGAATATTAGAGAAACCGATGCGATTGCCGAAGTCGTGCGAATTTTTGAAGATACGAATATCATTCACGTCGACGGGAAAATTGACCCGATGAAAGATATCGAGGTCATCAATCTCGAACTTATTCTCGCTGATATGCAAACTGTGTCAAAAAGAATTGGCAATATCAGTCGAGAAATTAAAAGTGGAAAAAAGGAAGCGGTGATTGAACACGGTGCTTTATTGAAATTAGAAAAGATTTTTGAAGAAGGAAAATTGGCGAACACGATTCAGTTTGATGAAAAAGAAATTTTAGCTGTTCGTTCATTACATCTTTTGACGATGAAGCCAATTATTTACGTTCTAAACAAAAAAGCCGGTGGAATAAATTTAGATGAGACAAAAGATGAGCGTTGGGAAAAGCTCATAAAATTCTTTAAAGAAAGTAATTCAAAGTATGTGATTGTTGATGCGGGGATTGAGCATGATATGAAAGAGATGACTGATATTGAGAAGAAAGAGATGAAAGAAGGATTGGGAGTGAAGGATGATGGAATAAATGAATTGATAAAAACTGGTTATGATATTTTGGGTTTAATTACTTATTTCACTACCGGCGAAGACGAGACGCGCGCTTGGACAATTAAAAAGGGTTGGAAGGCACCAGAGGCCGGAACGGCAATTCACGCCGATTTTAAGGAAAAGTTTGTTAAAGCTGAAGTTATACATTGGGATGTGTTACTTTCCGCTGGTTCATACGGCATCGCTCGTGAGAAGGGGCTTATTAAAACTGAGGGTAAGGAGTATGTGGTTAAAGATGGCGATGTTATAGAGTTTAAGATATAATTAAACATTATCAACTAATTATAAATTTTATGGATCAAACTAAAGTTAAGACAACAGCGGGGGATTTCTTTATCTATCTCGGCATCATTATTGGTTTATATGTCAGCACCTTTAGTCTAATCAGCACCTTGATGAGTTTGATAAATAAATGGTTGCCAGATCCTACAGCTCTTTATAGTTATGATTATTCAGCTGAAAGTCTAAGAATGTCACTGGCCGCTCTGATCATTTTCTTCCCAGTCTTTATTTATCTATCTAAACTAAGCACTAAAGCAGTCATAATTACACCAGAAAAAAAAGACCTCTGGGTGCGACGTTGGTTTTTCTTTTTGACACTATTTCTGACTGGTCTAGCGATGGCTGTTGACCTCGTTACTTTAGTCTATCGTTTTATTGGTGGCGAAGATTTGACTCTGCGTTTCTTGCTAAAAGTTCTAGTTGTGTTTGTTATTACTTTTGCAGTCTTTCGTTTTTATCTTTACGAACTTCGTCGTGATGTGACAATCGCAACTCCTAAGAGAAAATATCTATCATATTTTACCAGTGTCATTGTCCTGATTGTAATCGTGGTTGGAATTTTAGCCATCGGTTCACCTACCACCCAAAGAAATATTCGTCTTGATGAGCAGCGAACAAATGATTTATCAAATATTCAAAATGCTGTTTTAGATTATTATCGAAACAATGATAATACTCTGCCAAAAGACTTGAATATTTTGTCACAAGGCTCCACTTATTATCTTTCTAGTCTAAAAGATCCAAAAACTGCCACTGATTATGAGTACCGTCTAATTTCTGCTAATAAATACGAGCTCTGCGCGACTTTTTCAGCCGATAGTTCTGATAAAATTAAGACTTATCCAAATTCTGATTTATGGAAACATGGTGTCGGACGAACCTGTTTTGATCGCATCGCTGGAGAACTACCAACCAAGATCTAATATTATTTATTTCTTATGAAAAATTACGATCATAAAAAGATAGAGCCGAAGTGGCGAAAAGTTTGGGAGAAGAAAGGCGTAAATAAAACACAAAATAAAAATAATAAACCAAAATTTTATATTTTGGATATGTTTCCTTATCCGTCTGGACAGGGTTTGCACGTCGGTCATCCTCGCGGTTTTGTCGCCACTGATATCTATTCGCGCTATAAAAGAATGCAAGGCTTTAATGTTTTACACCCAATGGGTTGGGATGCTTTTGGTTTGCCAGCAGAAAATTATGCCATCAAAATGAAAGTTAATCCGATGGTGATGGATAAAAAAAATGTGGCCCGCTACAAAGAACAGATTGAGATACTCGGCTTGAATTATGATTGGGATCGAGAAATTAATACGACTGATCCAAATTACTATAAATGGACACAATGGGCCTTTTTACAAATGTATAAAAAGGGTTTGGTCTATGAAAGTAATGAACCAATCAATTGGTGCCCATCATGTAAAACTGGTTTGGCAAACGAAGATTTGGATGGTACTAAATGTGAACGATGTGGAACAGAAATTGAAAAGAAGCCATTGCGTCAGTGGGTAATTAAAATTACCAATTACGCTGATCGCCTTCTTAATGATTTAAACTTGTTAAAAGACTGGCCGGAGAATGTCAAAGAAGCCCAGAGGCACTGGATTGGACGAAGTGAAGGGTCAGAGCTTTGGTTTAATGTAAAAAATTCTGAAGAAAAAATTCGAGTTTTCACAACCAGACCAGATACTTTGTTTGGAGTAACTTATCTGGTTTTGTCTCCTGAAAGTAATTTAGTCCAAAAATTAAAACCTTTAATCAAAAACTGGAAAGAAGTCGAAAAATATATTGTTGATCTAAAAAATAAAACAGAAATTGAGAGAACGGCAGTTGATAAACCTAAAAATGGTATTCAATTGCTTGGTGTCGAGGCGAAACATCCATTAACTAAAGAAATTCTACCGGTCTGGATTGCCGATTATGTTTTGGCAAATTATGGCACCGGCGCGGTTATGGCTGTCCCTGCCCACGACGAACGTGATTTTGCTTTTGCCAAAAAATATAACTTGCCAGTCAAACAGGTGATTGCTCCCTTTTTCATAAAATCTGAGAACGACCAAGATCAAGTTCGTGCAGATAAAGAAACCGTCGCAAGAAAAACAGCCTATGCTCTAGTTTTTAACAAAAAAACTAACAAGTTTTTGTGTTTAGACTGGGGTAAATTTGGTTGGCGTTCTGGTATTATTGGAGGGCTTGAAGAAGGTGAAAGTTTTAGGGATGCAGCAATCCGTGAAGTTAAAGAAGAAACTGGGTATGTAAATATTAAACTTATTAAAGAACTGGGTGGAGAACAGCATAATCATTTTTTTGCCGCACATAAGGATATTAATCGTTATGGTATTGGACAGGGCTTTTTGTTTGAATTAATAGATGAACATAAAGAAGAAATTAAAGAGGAAGAGACAAAAAATCATAATACAGTTTGGATTGATGCTGATAAAATGGAAGGCTGGCTGAACCTCGAAGCTTTTAAATATATGTGGCAAGTTTATAAGACTGGTCAAGATTGTTTTACTGGTCAAGGAAAGATTATTAATTCCGGCCAATTTGACGGTCTAGACAGTGAAGAAGCTAAGAAAAAAATTACCGAATCAGCCGATGGACAGGAAAAAGTGACTTACAAATTAAAAGACTGGGTGTTTTCAAGACAGCGTTATTGGGGTGAGCCGATTCCACTTATCCATTGTGAAAAATGTGGAGTTGTACCGGTACCAGAGAAAGAATTACCTTTAAAATTACCAAAAGTTAAATTTTACGAACCGACCGGAACCGGGGAGTCGCCACTGGCAAAAATTGATAAATGGGTCAATGTTAAATGTCCTAAATGTAAGGGTAAAGCTAAAAGAGAGACTAATACCATGCCCCAATGGGCCGGTTCTTCTTGGTATTATTTGAGATACATTGATCCAAAAAATAAAAAAGTTTTAGTTGATAAGAAAAAGGAAAAATATTGGTCACCGATCGATCTCTATGTTGGTGGTGGTGAACACAATACTCGTCATCTTATCTACGCACGATTCTGGCATAAGTTTCTGTATGATGTTGGCGTCGTGAACTATAAAGAACCGTTTATCAAATTAAGAAATTTGGGAATGATTCTTGGAGCTGATGGCCGTAAAATGAGCAAGCGTTGGGGGAATGTGGTTAACCCAGATGATGTCGTCCGTGATGTGGGCGCCGATACCTTACGCGTATATGAAAGTTTTATGGGTCCATTTGATCAGGAAATTGCTTGGAGTACTAATAATATGGTGGGCTCAAGAAGATTTTTGGAAAAAGTCTGGAAATTACAAGAAAAAATTACAGAAAAAAACTCATCTGATTTCGAAACTTTGTTGCATAAGACAATCAAAAAAGTTACCGAAGATATTCTTGGTTTTAATTTCAACACAGCCATTTCTGCCTTTATGATCTTGGTTAATTTGGCAGAAAAAGAAGGAACTAGTAAGAAAAATTATGAGGCAATTCTAAAATTGTTGTCTCCTTTTGCTCCCCATATGACCGAAGAGATTTGGGCGAATTTGGGACACAAAAAATCGATTCATTTAGAGAAATGGCCGACCTTTGATCCAAAAAAGATTGTGTCCGACATGATGACAATCGTGGTGCAAATAAATGGTAAAGCTCGAGCAAATTTTGAAATGCCAACGGGATCCAATCAAAATGATGTGGAAACTGAAGCATTAAAAATTACTGATGTCACTAAATGGCTAACAGATAAGCAGATAAAAAAGAAACTATTCATCAAAGGACGTATTTTGGCAATTATCACCGATTAGGGTTTGACTTAAAATTAGAACGGTGCTATACTAGACTTAAGACATTATTATTAGTCAAAACAGTAATTTTATTATTTTATGTCAACGACAATAAATTTCAAGCCTAAGCAAGTCACCAAGAGATTGATCGACGCTCTTTCAACTCGCTCTAAAGATGTCATGATCAAGCGCTATGGTCTCGGTAAAGATCCTGAACCAATGACTCTCGATGCCATCGGACAGACTTATGGAATCACCCGAGAAAGAGTTCGACAGATTGAAAATCATGCTTTGGCCATCATTCGAAAGTCTAAACAATATACTGAAGAGAAATCTGCTTTTGATGAAGTGGAAGAGGTGATTCATTCACTCGGTGGAATTGTCGTTGAACAAGATCTATTAGATCACGTCTCTCATGACGCTTCGATTCAAAGTCATATGAACTTTATTTTAGTCGTTGGACATCCTTTTACTAAAATCAAAGAAGATGATGATTTTAAACACCGTTGGTTTATTGACAGTTCTCTGTCAGAGAAAGTACATAATGCTCTACGCAAACTTTACAGTACTCTAAAAGACGACGATTTACTTTCTGAACCTGATATCATCAAAGCCTTTTTGGAGCAAATTGAAGATGTTTCCGAGAAATTTAAAAATGAAGAAATAGCTAAACGCTGGTTGTCTTTGTCTAAAAAAATCGGCAGAAATCCTCTCGGCGAATGGGGAAAGAGTGAGTCTTCCAGTATTAGTACCAAGGGTATGCGTGATTACGCATATTTAATTATTCGTAAACACGGTTCTCCAATTCACTTTCGAGAGGTGGCCAAGGTTATCACCGAAGTTTTCAAAATTAAAGCTCATGTCGCAACTTGCCACAATGAATTAATCAAAGATCCACGCTTTGTCCTAGTGGGTCGTGGTTTATATGCTTTGGCTGAATGGGGTTATATGAGTGGAGTGGTCAAAGATGTGATTAAAAAAATCATCGACAAAAATGGTCCTTTATCTAAAGCCGAAGTGGTAGAAAAAGTTTTGAAGGAAAGATACGTCAAAGAAAACACCATTATCATCAATCTTCAGAATCCTAAATATTTCAAAAAGAACAAAGAAGGCAAGTACGAAATTGTCAGCAAATAGCTCCTGTGCTACAATAGATGCATGTTCTTGGATCTTTTAATTAAATTCAATACCGAGATCCTGCCCTTGATTTATCGAATGCTTTTTTTGATTTCACCGGTCGTTGTGCCGTTTATTTTAATCTATATTTCTGTCTTGTTGTGGGTGAGACACGTTCAGATGAAATATATTTCTAATCTGAAATCTTTTTTATTTGAAATCAGAATTCCTAAAGATATTTTGAAATCTCCTTTGGCGATGGAGATTATTTTTGGTGCCATGCAGGCAACTGGGGCGGCCACTTATACCGAAGCATATTTGCAGGGAAAGGTGAAAGGCTGGTTTTCATTAGAGCTTGTCTCTATTGAGGGCCAAGTTCATTTTTATATTTGGTCATCAGAGCCGAAATTTAAAAAAATTCTTGAGGCCCAAATTTACGCTCAATATCCGACCGTGGAAATCTATGAAGTACCACCGGAGAAGGATTATGTGAAAAAGTTTGTTTATGATCCAGCCAAACACATTATCTGGGGTAATCAATTCAAACTCTTAAAAAAAGATATTTATCCCATCAAGACTTATGTTGATTATGGTATGGAAAAAGATCAAAAAGAAGGATACCAAATTGATCCGATGACGGCAGTTTTGGAATTTTTGGGTTCAGCTACTAAAGGAAATCAAATCTGGATGCAAATTTTAATCAAGATGCATAGTAAAGAAGATTTGAAGAATCATCGTTTGGTAGAGAAAGTTGATTGGACCGGTGAGGCTAAAGCTGAAATCGATAAAATTAGAGAGGAAGCCACTCCCAAGACAACTGGTGATTTTCCTGGTTTCCCAAATCCAACCAAAGGTCAGATTGAGACAATTAATGCGATCGAAAGAAGTCTCGGTAAGATGTCTTTCGATACTATGCTTCGTGGTTTCTATTTAGCAGAAAAAGAAAGTTTTAATCCTTCGTATATCTCTGGTCTGATTGGCTCGATGAGGCAATACAATTCACAAACCTTAAATGGTTTTAAAATGAAATTTTATACTGATACTTCGGACGCCTTTAAAGATTGGTGTACCATATTTCCATTTCTATTGCCGGCTCGTGATCGTCAGCAGGAAAAATACCGAAAGGAGATGTTCAATGCTTATCGTCTGCGTTCTTTCTTTTTTCCACCATACAAACATTATAAACAAAATCCTTTCATATTAAATACTGAAGAGTTAGCTACAATTTTCCACTTCCCAGGCAATGTCTCGGCCACTCCAACTTTGGCTAAAATTGCTTCCAAGAAAAGCGAGCCACCAGCCAATCTGCCAATTAAGAAATAGCTATGAGACTGACCAGATTAGCAATTATCCTGATCATTATCATTGTAATTTTAATCTTGTCTGCCTCGACCTTTTTCATATTTCTAGATTCGCCGAAAGAATTTCCGGTCGGTTCACTTTATATTGTACCAACTGGTAGTGGTTTAAACTTAGTGTCTGAAGACTTAAATACCAAGAAAATTATTCGATCACCATTTTGGTTTAAAACTTTCTCAGTTTTAGTTGGTGGAACAAAAGGTATTATGGCGGGTGATTATGCTTTGTCTCACCGAGAAAATACTATCACGCTCGCATATCGTTTGGCGCGAGGGGATTATAATTTGGAGGCAGTTAAAGTTACGATTCAAGAAGGACTGAATGTGATGGATCTGGCCGAGCTGCTATCATCGAAATTTAGTAAAGTCGATCAAAAATCATTTATCGATCTCGCAAAATCAGATGAAGGTTATTTATTTCCCGATACCTATTTATTCTTACCGAATGTAGAATCGAGTGATATCATCAAAGCGTTGAAAAGTAATTTTGAAAAGAAAATTACAACTTTAAATGCAGAAATTACCGCTTTTGATAAACCGTTATCAGATATTATAAAGATGGCCTCGATTGTCGAACGTGAAGCTAGAACCATGGAAAGCCGACAAACTGTTGCCGGGATTTTATGGAAAAGGTTGGAGATAGGCATGCCACTCCAAGTTGATGTTTCATTCAAATATATTAATGGAAAGACTACAAGCGGTCTGACTTTGGACGATTTGAAAATTGATTCGCCTTATAATAGTTATTTATACAAGGGTTTGCCACCAACACCGATTGCCAATCCAGGTTTAGGCGCCATCAAAGCGACCGTCACTCCAACTAAAACTGATTATTTATACTTCTTATCCGACAATAAAGGCAAAATGCATTATGCTAAAACCTACCAGCAACATTTGCAAAATAAAGAATTATACTTAAGATAACAATATGCGTCAGAAAGTATTTGTCGGTTTATCAGGTGGAGTCGATTCGTCGGTCTCGGCGGCTCTTTTGTTGTCCCAGGGTTATGATGTCACTGGTGTCTTTATTAAAGTCTGGCAGCCGGATTTTTACGCCTGTACTTGGAAAGAAGACCGTCTGGATGCCATGCGGGTGTGTGCCAAACTAAAAATTCCTTTTTATACTCTCGATCTAGAAAAAGAATACAAAAAAGAAGTAGTTGATTATATGATCTCGGAATATAAAAACGGTCGTACACCGAACCCAGATGTGATGTGTAATAAATATATTAAATTCGGTGGATTTTTTGATTGGGCCATGAAAAAAGGCGCTGATTATGTCGCCACTGGACATTATGCTCGAATTGAAAAAACAATAATAAAAAACAAAGCAAAGTTTCAGTTATTAGCTGGTCAAGATCAAAATAAAGATCAGTCATATTTCCTTTGGACCTTAAATCAAAAGCAGCTTTCTCAGACTCTTTTTCCGGTCGGGGACATCGAAAAACCGCAAGTCAGAAAACTTGCCAAAAAATTTGGCTTGAATACCGCAACAAAAAAAGACAGTCAGGGTCTCTGTTTTATTGGTAAAATCGAAATGGCGGAGTTTCTAAAGCATTTTATCAAAACCAAACCAGGAAAAGTTTTGAATCTGAATGGAGAAATAATTGGCCAGCATCAGGGTGCGGTTTTTTATACCATCGGTCAGCGCCATGGTTTTGCTATCAACCAGAAAGATACCAGTAGCAAACGTCACTTTGTGATTTCTAAAAATACTAAAAATAATACTATTACTGTTTCTGATTCTAATAAAGGTCTTCCCGAAACAAACTTAAAAATATTTACT
>Ga0172380_10000625_pt1 | contig 66086 bp, 54 predicted proteins | sample Leawe162metaG_FD_119747 | JGI IMG/M metagenome (GOLD analysis project Ga0172380, IMG submission 119747) | Leachate microbial communities from a municipal landfill in Southern Ontario, Canada - Leachate well 162 metaG | ecosystem: Engineered > Solid waste > Landfill > Unclassified | place... | reverse complement strand
GGCCAAGACGGCTCCCAAGCCAGGCCATGACCACGTAGACAACCATAGACCAAGGTCGGATGAGCCCAGATCGGACACAATCAATTAGACAACACGTACCGGCTGCGCCGGAACATGTCCCCTAGGCATAGGCGTCGATCGCCGCCAGATGCCGCGCGACGCGTTCCTCGTCCAGGAACGAGCCCGTGAAGCTGTTCCTCGCCAGGGTCACGATCTCCTCCCGCGACAGGTCCAGCGCCCGGGCCGTCTGGGTGAAGTTCTCGCAGATGGAGCCGCCGAAATAGGACGGGTCGTCGGCGTTGCAGGTGGCCTTCAGGCCCAGGTCCAGCATCCGCTTCAGCGGATGCTCCTTCAGGTCCTGGACCCCGCGGAGCTTGAGGTTCGACAGCGGGCAGACCGTCAGGGTCATCTCGCTGGCCACCAGCCGCTGCACCAGCGACTCGTCTTCCAGCGCCCGGTTGCCGTGGTCGATGCGATCGACCTTCAAAAGGTCCAGCGCCTCCCACACGTATTCCGGCGGCCCCTCCTCGCCGGCGTGGGCGCAGAGCATCAGGCCCCGTTCCCTGGCCGCCCGGAACACCCGCTGGAACTTCGACGGCGGATGTCCAACCTCGGCGGAATCCAGACCGACGCCGACCATGCGATCCAGCCACGGCTCGGCGGCCTTCAGCGTGGCCAGCGCCGCATCCTCGTCGAGGTGGCGCAGGAAGCACATGATCAGGCCGGAGCTGATGCCGAATTCGGCCTCCGCCGCCTTCATCCCCGACAGCAGCCCCTCGGCGGCCACCGAAAAGGGCAGCCCGCGGTCCGTGTGCGTCTGGGGATCGAAGAAGATTTCCGCATGGACCCCGCCGTCGGCGTGCAGCCGGCCGAAATAGGCCATGGCCATGTCGTGGAAGTCCTGCTCGGTCCGCAGCACCTCGGCGCCCTGGTAGTAGATGTCGAGGAAGTCCTGCAGGCTGGAGAAGGCATAGGCGGCGCGCACCTCCTCCACCGACCTGAACGGCATATCGACGCGGTTGCGCCGGCCGAACTCGAACATCTGCTCCGGTTCGAGGCTGCCCTCGATATGCAGGTGCAGTTCGGCCTTGGGCAGGCCGCGGACGAAGTCTTCGAGGGTGTCGGTCATGGCCGCTATCTCAGGGACGGGGCGGGCTGGCGTCAAGGCGACGCGGGAACTTGGTTGAGCCGAGATTCCCTGATTGCCCAACGAATGGCCCGAGCCTTTTCTCCCTTCCTCCTCGATGGAGGAAGGGCCGGGGATGGTGGTGTGCGCGGCGGCATGAGGCGAAGAGAGCTATCGGGCGTCACAGCCCCGCAGAGCCCTCCGCCCAACACCTGCGGCCACACCACCAGCCAACTCTCCTCCACCGAGGAGGAGGGCTTTCTTGGCTTCTGCACCGTCCGTTGGCTGTCCCCGCACACCGACTTGCCAAGTCGGAATCACCGGAGCACTATCCTCGCTCAAAGGCTCCTCGCCGGCGAAAACCGGGAGGAGCCTTTTCGATTCTGGAGGCGCCGACCGCGCGCAAGCTGACAATGTCCGTAAATCGTCAAGGCCACATCCGCCTGACCTCCCATCCGGGGTCAGGCTCGCCCAGCCGTTTCCCCCTGACCTGGGGCGCCCCGACCGCCCGCGAGCGGGGCCCGGTGGTCGCTACGGTCAATGCGGGCAGCGACCGCAACGCCATCGGCGCCCACGGCGGCGCCTATTCCATCTACCGGTCGCTGGCCATCGCGTCGGGCGCGCTCAATCCGTTGGTCCGGCCAGACCTGACCGACACGGCGCCGGTGGTCGATGTCGGCCCGTTCGGCCAGTGGGCCGATCCGCACAGGATCGTCTCGCTCGATCCCTGGGGCCACCGCATCCAGCAGGATTTCGCCGCCGAGGTCGCCGAGGGCATCGACATCCGCCCGACCATCGCCGTCACCAAGGCGCGGCTGAGCCTGCCCGAGATCGGCGAAGCCATCGACGCGGGCCGGCTGAAGATCGACGGCTCGGTGATATTCGAGACCCGCGACGTCGCCGTGACCAAGGCCGCGCTCGACCCGGTCTGGTATCTGCCCGGCATCGCCGAGCGGTTCGAGGTCGATGAGACCACCCTGCGCCGGACCCTGTTCGAACAGACCGGCGGCATGTACCCTGAGCTGGTCACCCGGCCGGATATCAAGGTGTTCCTGCCCCCGATCGGCGGCATCACCCTGTACATCTTCGGCGACCCGGCCGCGATCGCCGACCCGGCCCGCCGCCTGACCTGCCGCGTGCATGACGAGTGCAACGGCAGCGACGTGTTCGGCTCGGACATCTGCACCTGCCGGCCCTATCTGATCCACGGCATCGAAGAGGCCGTCCGCGAGGCCCAGACCGGCGGCGCCGGCCTGATCGTCTACAATCGCAAGGAAGGCCGGGCGCTGGGCGAGGTGACCAAGTTCCTCGTCTACAACGCCCGCAAGCGCCAGCCGGGCGGCGACCAGGCGGCGACCTATTTCGAGCGCACCGAATGCGTCGCCGGGGTCCAGGACGCCCGCTTCCAGCAGCTGATGCCGGACGTGCTGCACTGGCTGGGCATCAAGCACATCGACCGGTTCGTCTCGATGTCCAACATGAAGCACGACGCCCTGGTCGAGGGCGGCATCACCATCGGCGAACGCGTGCCGATCCCCGACTACCTGATCCCCGACGACGCCAGTGTGGAGATGGAAGCCAAGAAGGCCGCCGGCTACTTCACCCCCGAAGGCGCGCCCTCGGCCGAGGACCTGAAGAAGACGGTGGGACGCGATCTTGGGGCTTTCTGATCAACAATCCCCGTCATCCTCGCCCCTGTGGCGAGGACCCCTCGCGCAGCCGCACGGGCGGTAGTCCAGCATGACGGGTTCGGAGCACTTTGAGAGGGGTCCTGGGCACAAGGCCCAGGATGACGGCGGTGGTGTGGCCGTCGCCGCCCGTTCCCTCCTCACCGCCGCCGCTGTCCGCGAGCGGGCGCATGAGATGCTGGCCATCGCGCTCGATGGTGGGCTGAGCGACTGGCGGGTCGATCTCGCGCGCCTGCCGGCCACGGCGAACATCGTCGCGGGCGTGATCCGCGAGCGGTATCCGACGCTGGACGTGCCGTTCCACGCGCGCTGGCGGCACTTCGTGGTCGGCGGTCGCGACCTGTGGGCCGAACTGGCCGCCACGGCCGACTGGCCGGATGCCCGGGCTAAAGCCCGCGCGGCGTTCGATCTGGCCATCACCTCGGTGCTGCTCGACGCGGGCGCGGGCCCCCGCTGGCGGTTCCTCGACGCGCAGACCTGCACCGAGACCAGCCGCTCCGAAGGCCTCGGCGTCGCCAGTCTGCGGCTGTTCCAGTCGGGCGCCCTGTCGGGCGGCGAGGACCGGCTGCGCGCCGACGGCCTGACCGGCCTGACGGCGGCGGCCCTGGCCGACGCCTTCCAGGTGTCCGACGCCAACCCGCTGGTCGGCCTCGACGGCCGCGCGGCCCTGCTGCGGCGGCTGGGCGCGGCGGTTGGCCGGCCCGGCGACCTGTTCGACGCCATGGCCGCCCGCGCCGAGAACGGCCGCCTGCCGGCCCCGGTCATCCTTGAGGTGCTGCTCGAACGCCTCGGCCCGATCTGGCAGGACCGCCTGACCCTCGGCGGCCTGCCGCTCGGCGACACCTGGCGCCACCCGGCCATCAAGCGCGACGACGCCACCGATGGCCTCGTTCCGATCCACAAGCTGTCGCAGTGGCTGGCTTACAGCCTGATCGAGCCGCTCGAGGCGGCCGGGATCACGGTCCACAGCCTCGACGGCCTGACGGGCCTGGCGGAATATCGCAACGGCGGCCTGTTCATCGACGACGGCGTGCTGGTGCTCAAGGACCCCGCCGACATGGGCCGCACCCACGCGGTCGGCGACCCGCTGGTGGTCGGCTGGCGGTCGATGACCGTGGCCCTGCTCGACCGCATCGCGCCGCTGGTGCGCGAGCGGCTGGGCGTGGCGCAGGCCGACTTCCCGCTGGCCCGCGTGCTCGAAGGCGGCACCTGGGCCGCCGGCCGCGTGCTGGCCCGCGAACGGCGCGACGGCGGCGGCCCGCCCCTGACCATCACCAGCGACGGAACGGTTTTCTGATGCGCAAGTTTTCCGGCGTCACCGTCGTCGACCACCCGCTGGTTCAGCACAAGCTGAGCCGCATGCGCGACAGGGCGACCTCGACCAAGACCTTCCGCGAGCTGATGCGCGAGATCTCGACCCTGCTCTGTTACGAGGTCACGCGCGACCTGGCCCTGACCGAGCGCGAGATCGAGACGCCGCTGGAGACCACCACCGGCCCCGAGATCGCCGGCAAGAAGCTGGTCTTCGCCCCGATCCTGCGGGCCGGTGAGGGGATGCTGGAGGGCATGCTGACCCTCGTCCCGTCCGCCCGCGTGGCCCACATCGGCCTCTACCGCGACCCGGGCACGAGGGCCGCCGTCGAATACTACCTCAAGGTTCCCGAGACCCTAGCCGAGCGCCAGGTCATCGTCATCAACCCCCTGCTGGCCACCGGCGTCACCGCCCGCGCGGCCATCGACCGGCTGAAGGAGGAGGGCGCCCGCGACCTGCGCTTCGTCTGCATCCTGACCTGCCCCGAAGGCATCGAAGCCCTGCGCGGCGACCACCCCGACGTGCCGATCTGGACCGCGGGCGTGGATCGGACGCTCGACGAGCGGGGGTTCATTCTCCCCGGATTGGGCGATGCCGGGGACCGGCTTTACGGAACCAGGTAGCGTCGATCCCGCTTCACGCTCTTCCTCTCCCTGTTGGGAGAGGTGGCCCGGCGGAGCCGGGTCGGAGAGGGATGCGCCGCCGATCGCCGTGAAATCCGGATCATCCCCGCCACCACCGGGCCTCCCTCTCCACCACCCTCAGGGTGGTCCCCCTCTCCCAAGTGGGAGAGGATCGGCTTTGCGGCCGCCGCCCGGGCCGCTATCCCTTCCCCATGACCAGCCCCGCCTTCGAAACCCTGCTCACCGACACCCCCGCCGAGGGCGTCCTGCTCGTCACCCTCAACCGCCCCGCCGCCGGCAATTCGCTGTCGAGCCGGATGGCGGAGGAGCTGCTGGCCCTGTGGACCGACCTGGCGACGCCCGGCGACGTGCGGGTCATCGTCCTCACCGGCGCCGGCCACAAGATCTTCTGCGCCGGGGCCGACTTGAAGGAGCGCGACGGCATGACCGACGCGCAGTGGAAGGCGCAGCACGTCCTGTTCGAGACCATGCGCGACGCCCTGGTCGCCCTGCCGGTTCCGGTCATCGCGGCGGTCAACGGCGCGGCCTATGGCGGCGGGTTCGAGATCGCGCTGAACTGCGACTTCATCTACGCTGCCGACACCGCCCGCTTCGCCCTGCCGGAGGTCAAGCTGGGCATCATGCCGGGCCTCGGCGGGGTGCAGAACCTGGTCCGCGCCGCCGGCGACCGCCGCGCCCGCGAGATACTGCTGACCGGCGAGCCGTTCACCGCCGCCCAGGGCCTGCAATGGGGCGTGATCAACGCCGTCTGGAACCCCGCTGGGCTGATCCCCGAAGCCGTCGACCTCGCCGGCCGCATCGCCGCCAACGCGCCGCTGTCGGTGAGGAACATCCGGAGGGTGGCGCGGGAGACGGCCGTGTTGGGCGGCGCGGAGGCGGTGGCCGTGGAGCTGGCCGCGTACAACGAGCTGACGCCGACCGAGGACAGGCGGGAGGGTGTGGCGGCCTGGGGGGAGAAGCGGAAGGCGGAGTGGAGGGGGCGGTAGGGGACCCGAAATGCGGTTCTTGCCTCAACGCGATTAAGCAGGGAAAATCCTTAATTGGGTAATGGGGGAGCCGAATTCAACGTGGCCGATCATGAGCAAGCCGACGAAGAGCCTTCTGACGGCACGGCAGTAAAGCCATTGCCATCATCGAAGGGACGAAAGTCCTTTCTGCGGATGCGACGTGAACTCACTGATGAAGAGCTTGGAACAAGTGCTGTTCAAAAATTGCTCATGGATGAACTCGAGAGGCTTGAATCTGAGGCCTCGTCATTGCGAGTCTTCGAAGAAAAGTTTCATGATCGCGACAAGCGAGCGAGTATTTTGGAAGAGAAGGTTAAGAAAAATCTATCGTCTGATATATATTTTGGAGCATCATTGACTGTAGGGTCCGCACTGATGAGTTGGTCGTCGTCGGTATGGCAAATGCAACCGACGGGTTCTGTTATTCTTCTAGTCGGTATTGCTTTGATGATTGCGGGAATTGGTGCCCGGGTGATTCTAAAATGAACATCGAACTTAGGAACATTGTTGAAAAGGGAAATCTCGCAAAAGAGCGGCTAACTCTGCGTGTGTTAGTCGACACCGATGTCGGAAATTTTGTCGTTTTCCGAACCGGAAGAGATGGCGACAGCGTAACGACTGGCGTCTCGGAAACATTTTGGTTCCCATATCAGAGAGTAAATAAAGGCGACCTGGTCGTACTTTATACGAAGGCTGGGTCGACGCTATCCAAGCCGTTGTCTACAGGAAATGTCGCGCACTTCTTTTATTGGGGCCTTTCAAGACCGATTTGGTCTGATGACAACGCGTCGGTAGTTCTCCTTCACGCGCCGGAGTGGGAGGGGAAACCTTCTACGAACTTTTAGGGATGGAGAGGTGCGCTGCTCGGAGCGGGATGCGCCATCCGCCCCCAACTCTCCTAAGCATTGAGAGACAACCACTTTTCTGCACCAACACCTCTCCCTTCATCTCATGCCGAGAAGTTCGCCGGTCGGGTCCGATCACTCAAGGACGGCGCTTCGCGCCGCCGCGCGCGGCGAGCCGCAGGCTCGTCCTTGACTGATCGGGCCCGACCGGCAGGCTGGCCTGCAAGAGATTGAAGGATTTCCCTTTCCCCGTGCGGGAAAGGAGAACCCCAAAAACTCCGCTCATCCCCGCGAAGGCGGGGACCCAGGTTTTTTCAGAGCTTCGGCTCACGGGGCGGATGAGGCTTGGATTTGCCTGGGAGGTGAGCCGCTGTTTCAAAAACACCTGGGTCCCCGCCTTCGCGGGGATGAGCGGACAATTTGAAATGGGATCGCGCTTGGCCGCCCACGCCCCTGCTGCCATCACCCCCGCGCCATCCGCCGCCGACTCCCCTATATCTGTGGCCGTGACCGAAATTCCGCCCTCCGACATCCCCCTGACCGGCGCCGCCCTCATCGCCGACCACGCCCGCCGGCTGCCGGACGCGCCGGGCGTGTACCGGATGGTCGGCGAGGACGGGGAGGTGCTCTATGTCGGCAAGGCGCGCTCGCTGAAGAAGCGGGTGATCCAGTACGCGCAGGGGCGTTTCCACACCAACCGCATCGCCCACATGGTCGACCTGACCCGGTCGATGGAGTTCGTCTCGACGCGCACCGAGACCGACGCCCTGCTGCTCGAGATCAACCTGATCAAGCAGATGAAGCCGCGCTTCAACGTGCTGCTGCGCGACGACAAGAGCTTTCCCGAGATCGTCATCCGCCGCGACCACGCGGCCCCGCAGCTGCGCAAGCATCGCGGGGCGCACACCATCAAGGGCGACTATTTCGGCCCGTTCGCCTCGGCCGGGGCGGTCAACCGCACGCTCAACACCCTGCAGAAGGCCTTCCTGCTCCGGTCCTGCAGCGACAGCGTCTACGACAGCCGCACGCGGCCCTGCATGCTGCACCAGATCCGCCGCTGCGCGGCTCCGTGCACGGGTCTCATCGCGCTCGACGACTACGCGAAGCTGGTCGAGGAGTCCGAGGCCTTCCTGCGCGGCAAGAGCCGGGCGGTGATGCAGCGGATGTCCGAAGAGATGCAGGCCGCTTCAGACGAGCTGGAGTTCGAGCGCGCCGCCCGCCTGCGCGACCGAATCCGCGCTCTGTCGTCGGTGGCCCAGGAGACCCAGGTCAATCCCGAGACGGTCGACGAGGCCGACGTGTTCGCCCTGTTCGCCGAGGGCGGCCAGGCCTGCGTGCAGGTGTTCTTTTTCCGCGCCGGCCAGAACTGGGGCAACCGGGCCTACTTCCCGCGCGTCGACAAGAGCGACAGCGACGCGGAGGTGATGAGCGCGTTTCTGGGCCAGTTCTACGACGACCGGCCGCTGCCCAGGTCGATCCTGGTCAACGTCCAGCCGTTCGAGCACGAACTGTTCGCCGAAGCCTTCTCGATGAAGGCCGGCCGCAAGGTCGAGATCCTGCTGCCCCGGCGCGGGGAGAAGAAGGAACTGGTCGCCCAGGCCGTGCTCAACGCCCGCGAGGCCCTGGGCCGCAAGATGGCCGAGAGCTCGGCCCAGGGAAAACTGTTGACCGGCGTCGCCGAGGCCTTCGGCCTGGACACGGCGCCCGAGCGGATCGAGGTCTACGACAACAGCCACATCCAGGGGACCAACGCGGTCGGCGGCATGGTCGTGGCCGGGCCGGACGGCTTCCAGAAGGCCCAGTACCGCAAATTCAACATCAAGGGGACCGAGCTGACCCCCGGCGACGACTACGGCATGATGAAGGAGGTCCTGCGGCGCCGCTTCGCCCGCCTGGTCAAGGAAGAGGAGGAGGGCGACGACAGCGCCCGGCCCGACCTGGTGTTGATCGACGGCGGCAAGGGCCAGCTGGACGCGGTGCTCGAGGTGATGGCCGACCTGGGCGTCGATGACATCGCCGTGGTCGGCATCGCCAAGGGGCCCGACCGCGACGCGGGGCTGGAGCGGATGTTCATGCCGGGCAAGACGCCGTTCATGCTCGAACCGAAAAGTCCGGTGCTGTATTATTTGCAGCGGCTGCGCGACGAGGCCCACCGCTTCGCCATCGGCACCCATCGCACCAAACGGTCGATGGAGATGAAGAAGAACCCGCTCGACGAGATCGACGGCGTCGGCCCCGGCCGCAAACGCGCCCTGCTGCACGCCTTCGGCTCGGCCCGCGAGGTCGGCAAGGCCACCGTCGGCGACCTGATAAAGGTCGATGGCGTCAGCGAGGCCCTGGCCCAGCGAATTTACGACTTTTTCCGGAAGTAGGCGGGGAAATGAGGGGACAGCATACTCATTTCCGGACCTACGCCGGCCGCGGCGCTGGAAATGAGTATGCTGTCCCCTCATTTCCCCAACCGCCGAAACCCGCTACTCACGCCCGATGAAACACCTGCCCAATATCCTAACCGCCCTGCGTCTGGTCCTGACCCTGGTGGTCTTTCTGGCCATGCTGGGCCTGGCCTCGCAGCCGTTCGTGATGTGGGCGGCGGGCAGGGGGATCGACCCGCGGATCGTGCAGACGACCCTCTATTTCACAGCCTTCTGGGGCTTCGTCGTCGCGGCGGTGACCGACTTCTTTGACGGCTGGCTCGCGCGCCGGCTGAAGGTCGAGAGCCTGCTGGGGGCGATCCTCGATCCGATCGCCGACAAGGTGCTGGTCGCCGGCGCCGTGGTCGGGCTGGCGATCCTCGGCTCCTGGATGGCCGCGGCCGCCGGCGGGCTGATCCTGTTCCGCGAGTTCGCCGTCAGCGCCCTGCGCGAGACCCTGGCGCCGAAGGGGCTGAAACTGCCGGTGACCCTGCTGGCCAAGTGGAAGACAACGCTGCAGCTGGTCGCGCTGGCCGCCCAGATGTTCGTGCCCGGCTGGGGCTTCTGGGACCTGCCGCGCGACATGGCCCTGGTGCACCAGGCGATGATGGCCGCCAACGTCGTGCTGTGGCTGGCCGTGGCGGTTACGCTGTGGACGGGCATGGAGTACGGGCTGGCGGCCAGGAAGGCGCTGAAGGGCGCTTAGCGCAGGCATCGGGACTGCTTCGCGTAGCGTAGCTGTCCCTGGGGTGAAGCGCTTTCAGCGGGGACAGCTACCGGCTTCGCCGGAAGCAGTCCCTGTGCCCACGCCCTACGGCAGCGGAATAAACTCCCCATCGTCCAGATCCGGCAGCTTCATTCGGCCGGCGCGCCAGTCGGCCTTGGCCTGTTCGATGCGGTCCTTCGACGAGGAGACGAAGTTCCACTCGATGAACCGCTCGCCGACCGGTTCGCCGCCGATCAGGATCACGCTGGCGGCCGTCAACGCCTTGACCGGCACGGTCTGGCCGGGCGCGAAGATGACCATCTGGCCCTCATTGATCGTCTGGCCGTCGATCTCGACGCTGCCCCTGGCGACATAGGCCGCTCGCTCGGGATACTCGGCCGGCAGGCCCGCCGTGACGCCGGCGGCCAGCTCCCAATGGACATAGAACAGCGGCGAGAACACCGGCACGCTGGCCTTCGCCCCGAACGCCGAGCCGGCCACCAGCCGCGCGGACATGCCCTCGCCCTCGTAGAACGGCAGGTCGTCGCCGCCCGCGTGGTGCGAGAAGGCCGGCGGCGTCTCCTCGGCCTCGCGCGGCAGGGCCAGCCAGGTCTGGATCCGGTCCATCCGGCCGCCGTGATCGCGCAGGCCCTCGAACCGTTCGGAGTGGGTGATGCCGCTGCCGGCGGTCATCCAGTTGACCTCGCCCGGGCGGATGACGATCTCCGAACCGACGCTGTCGCGGTGGGTCATCTCGCCGTCGAACAGGTAGCTGAGGGTCGATAGGCCGATGTGCGGATGCGGTCGCACATCGACCGAACGGGGAAAGCCGGGCTGGAAGTCGGCCGGGCCCATGCGGTCGAAGAACACGAACGGCCCGACCATCCGCCGCGCCGCCTGCGGCAGCACCCGCCCCACCTCGAATCCGCCGAGGTCGCGGCGATGCTGGTCGAGGATCAGGTCGATCATGGGAGAGGCTCCTGGCTGACGCCTCAATGTGGGTGAGCGTCCGCCAACAGGAAAGGGCTAACCGACCGGACTCCAACCCGTCCATTCCATCCGGCGGAATCGGACCGGACCGGGATCGGGTCTGGCAAGTTTCCCCTCCTGATCGCGGGCCTCCCAGCGGCTGTGGCTGACCAGCATGAGATAGGCGCCATCGGCCGCCAGAAGGGTGAGGTCGTCCATGCCCGGCAGGTTGGCGGCGACCAGCCTCGAACCCCTGAAGGTCGAACAGGAACCGTCGAGCGACACTGAAACGACCCTCTGGGGTGACACGCCGTTTTGCGACAGCGCCAGCGTCAGATCGCCCGTCGGGGCGCGGTTGAGCAGGATCATGCCATCCGTGCCCGCAAGGCCGGTCGCCCCCCCGCTTATCAGAGCTGTCTCTCCCGTCGCCAGGTTCACCCGGTGCAGGCCGGTGGAGTAGTCGGCAACGACCATGGCGAAATTACCGGGGCAGATCACCAGTCCCTGGGGCGAAGCCATCGCGCCGGGCTTGACGAGCAGCTCAAGTTTCGGGGAACCGGCCCTCAGCCGATAGATTCCGCCGCTGACGCCGTCGGAAGCATAGACCGTCCCGTCGCCGGCCACGGTCACGTCGCCCAGCTGGTGTTTGCCGCCATCCGTCGCGACGAAGAATCTCGCCAGCACCTTGCCGGTTTTCAGCGAGACCTTCAGCAGGGCGGCCTTTGACTCGCCCGAAGTCCCCGGCACGCCGTCGCCCCAGGCCTCGGCGACCCACAACACGCCACGCGGCCGGTCGATCGCCATGCCGAACAGGGCGCCGGTGTCGTCATCCGGAGTCAGGTACGGCGTCGAGGTCAGGCCCGACCGGCCGGTTTCCGTCGTAGCGGTGAGACTCAGGCGCAGGATGGACCGCGAGGCCACGCCGCTGACCAGCCAGGTGTCGCCGTCCTTGACGATGCCCTCGGCGATGAACGTCGGTTCGGCGTCGAGGGCCCAGTCGGCGCTAAAACCGCCGCCCGCCGGCTCGGCGTTTTTGGCCATCCGCGCGGCGATGGGCGCGAAGCCCGGGCGGCCGATCAGGACCCTGAGGGCAGAATCAGCGGCGACGTCGTAGGTCAGGCCGGTGTCGGCATAGGCCTCCACACAGATCAGAGCCTTGTCCAGCTTGCCCTCGGCCGCCAGCACCCGGGCCAGCCGAATGTACGACCCCGGCACGTCGGGATAAAGCTCCAAGGCCGTGGTCAGCTTGCCTTCGGCCGTCGCCAGATCGCCTGCCTTCACCGCGGCGGCAGCCTCCTGACGCAGGCGCTGGTATTGCTCCAGCCGGCTCTCCGGCTCAGCGGCGGCGGTCAGCAGCAGGGCGGCCAGAATTCCCACGACGCCAAAGCGGCGCCGCCTCATCTCAGCCGCCCGAGCAGGATCCTGATCTTGTCGTCCATCGAGCCCTGACCCAGCACGCTGTCGATCTCGAAGGCAGTCCCCTCCGGATCGTCACTCGTGCCGAAGATGTCGATCTCGGATGTCATCGCCATGACCTCTGGCAGGTCGGGCGCCCAGGCGATCACGGCGGCGCTGCCGACGAGCACAAACTGCGATTGCCCGGTGAGATCGCCGGCCGCGCGCAGCATGTGATCTATGTCGGACCTGCGGATCATTTGGCGTCGGCGTCAGTCCAGATCGCCTTGAGCTCCTCGGGCGCGAACCGGACGAAGACCGGGCTGCTGTCACGCAGCGCCATACCCTCGTCGGTGTCCGCCAGCAGGCGGCGGACAACCTCCGCCTCTCCGCCGGCCAACACCTCGCGCCACAGGGCATAGTGGGAAGACTGTCGTGGATCAGGGCGCGTGAAGCGTTCGAGATGCTCGGCGCCCCTGCTCAGCAGACCTGGCTCCTCAAGCAATCTGCGCGCGGTCGCCACGGCGCGAAGATAGGCGCGCTTCTCGTGCGCGTCGTGGAAATCGCGCTTCAGGGGCAGCGTCGAAATGAACTGGTTCGTGTCCACGCGCCTGACCTTTCAAATCAGTCTACCACGACGTCGCGACCGCCCCGAAAACCCTACCCGTGCGGGCTGACATAGGGGCTGACCATCCCGAGCGGCACGGCGGTGGTGTTCTTCACGCCGCGGATGACGATGCGGCTCTCGATGTTCGACACCAGGCCCAGCGACAGGATCTTGTCGCGCAGGAAGTCGTCGAAGGCGTGCATGTCGCGGGTGACGATACGCAGCTCGTAGTCGGCCGCGCCGGTGACGGTGGCGCACTGGACCACCTCGGCCCATTTGACCACGTTGGTCTCGAACAGCTCGAGGTTCTCCTTGGTCGGCAGGCTGAGTTTGACCGTGCAGTAGACCTCGAAGCCCAGGCCCAGCTGCTCGCGGTCGAGGATGGTCACCCGGCGCTGGATGATGCCGGCGTCTTCCAGGCGTTTGATGCGCCGCCAGCACGGGCTGGACGACAGACCGACCCGTTCGGCGATTTCGGCGACCGACAGGCTGGCGTCGTGTTGGATGAGATCGAGAATCTTTGCGTCAACCGCGTCTAGCTGCTCGGCCAAACCTTTTTCCCCCTAATGCGCCATTCCGCGCGCCGATCTTGCCGTGAGGGGCAGGCGAAGGGGCACGGGTTTGGCAAGCAATTTCGCTGGGCTTATATGATCTTGCAAGCCGAACTGCGCCCTCCAAAGGAAAGATTTTTCAATGCGCCACGACAATGTGACGCTCGACGACAAATATCTGCTCGAAGAGGGCCGCGCGTACATAACCGGCGTGCAGGCTCTGATCCGGGTGATGCTTGACCGCCGACGCCTCGATCTGCGCGATGGATTGAACACGGCGGGCTTCGTTTCCGGCTATCGCGGCTCGCCGCTCGGCGGGCTGGACCAGCAGGCGGGCCGGGCCGGCAAGCTGCTTCGGAGCCACGAGATCGTCTTCAAGGAAGGCCTCAACGAGGACCTGGCCGCGACGGCCGTCTGGGGCAGCCAGCAGGCCAATCTGTTCCCGGGCGCGAAGTACGACGGCGTCAGCGCCATGTGGTACGGCAAGGCGCCGGGCGTCGATCGCACGGGCGATGTGTTCAAGCACGCCAACTTCGCCGGGACCACGCCGAAGGGCGGCGTCATCGCCGTCGCCGGCGACGACCACAACTGCAAGTCCTCGACCCTGCCGTCGCAATCCGAATACGCCTTCCAGGACTTCGAGATGCCGGTCCTGTCGCCGGCCGATGTGCAGGAAGTGCTCGACTACGGCCTGATGGGCCTTTCCATGTCGCGCTTCAGCGGCCTGTGGATCGGGCTGATCGCGCTGGCCGACACCATGGACAGCGGCGTGACCATCGACGTCTCGCTGAATCGCCACAGGCACGTCCTGCCCGAAAACTTCGCCATGCCGCCCGGCGGCCTGCACATCCGGCTGAAGGACCAGCCGATGGACAAGGAGCTGCGCCTCCGCAACTACCGCATCCCGGCCGCCCTGGCCTTCGCCCGCGCCAACGGCATCGACCGGGTCGCCCTGGCCTCGCCGCGCCCGCGCCTGGGCATCGTCTGTTCGGGCCAGGCCTACAAGGACGTGCTGGAGGCCTTCCAGGCGATGAACTTGGGCCTCGACGAGGCCGCCGCCCTAGGCGTGTCGATCTACAAGGTCGGCATGCCCTGGCCGCTGGAGCCGCAGGGCCTGCGCGCCTTCGCCGCCGGCCTCGAGACGCTGATGGTCATCGAGCACAAGCGGCCGCTGATCGAGGTGCAGGCGAGAGCCGCCCTCTACGACCTGCCGGCCCATGCGCGGCCGAAGATCATCGGCAAGAAGGACGAGCACGGCCAGCCACTGATGGAGGAGACCGGCTCCCTGACCGTCGCCGCCATCGCGCTGGACCTCTACAACCACCTGCCCGATGGCCCCCATCGCCAGCGGGCCCAGGCCTACCTCGACCGGGTGTCGGCCGCCTCGATGGCCGCGGTGACCCTGGCCAGCGACCAGCAGCGCAAGCCGTTCTTCTGCTCGGGCTGCCCGCACAACACCTCGACCCGCCTGCCCGAGGGCAGCCGCGCTCTGGCCGGCATCGGCTGCCACTACATGGCCAGCTTCAACGACCCCTCCACCGACCTGAACACCCACATGGGCGGCGAGGGCCTGACCTGGATCGGCGCGGCGCCGTTCACCAGCGAGAAGCACGTCTTCCAGAACCTCGGCGACGGCACCTACAACCACTCCGGCTCGCTGGCGATCCGGGCGGCGATCGCGGCCGGGGCCAACATCACCTACAAGCTGCTGTTCAACGATGCGGTGGCCATGACCGGCGGTCAGGCGGCCGAGAGCGGCTTCACTCCGGCCCAGATCACCCGCCAGCTGGCGGCGGAGGGGATCACCAAAACGGTCGTCGTGGTCGATGAGGTCGAACGCTACGCTGCCGTCACCGACCTGGCGCTGAACGTCGAGATCTTCCCCCGCTCCGACCTGATGAAGGTCCAGCGCATGCTGCGCGACACGGCGGGCGTGACGGGGCTGCTCTACGACCAGACCTGCGCCACCGAGAAGCGCCGCCGCCGCAAGCGCGGCACGATGGACAAGGCCCCGCGCCGTGTGTTCATCAACCCGCTGGTCTGCGAGGGCTGCGGCGACTGTTCGGTCAAGTCCAACTGCGTCTCGGTCGAGCCGTTGAACACCGAGTTCGGTCGCAAGCGGCGGATCAACCAGTCGACCTGTAACCAGGACTACAGCTGCGTCGATGGCTTCTGCCCGTCGTTCATCACGCTGGAGGGGGCGCAGAACGCCACGCGGGAGAAGATGGCCGCCCTGACCGCCGACGCCACGCCCCTGCCCGAGTTCGAGCCGCTGGAGGGGGTGCGCCGCATCCTGTTCACCGGCATCGGCGGCACGGGCGTGACCACGGTCGCCTCGATCCTGGCCATGGCCGCCCACGTGGACGGTCGCGCCGCCAGCGTGGTCGACATGACCGGTCTGGCCCAGAAGGGCGGCTCGGTGTTCAGCCATGTGAAGATCGGCGAGCGCGAGGACACCGTGGTCGGCGGCCGCGTGCCGGCGGCCTCGACCGACGTGCTGATCGCCTGCGACCTGCTCGTCGCGGCCAGTCCCGAAGGCCTGGCCCTGTTCTCGAAGAAGACCACGCGCGCCTTCGGCAACGCCGACTTCTCGCCGACGGCCGACTTCGTGACCAACCGCGACGTCCGCTTCGACACCGCCGGCATGGCCCGCAAGGTCACGGCCGCGACGAAGAGCTACGAGGCCTGCCCGTCCCAGGCCCTGGCCGAGCACAAGCTGGGCGACGGCATCTACGCCAACATGATCATGCTGGGCTTCACCTGGCAGAAGGGCGTGATCCCGATCTCGAGCCGCGCCATCTATCGCGCGATCAAGCTCAACGGGGTGGACTATGAGTCCAACCTCCAGGCCTTCGAGGTCGGACGCAAGGCGGCGGTCGATCCGACGTTCCGCGGCGAGCCGGAGGACGCGGTCGCGACGCCCGAGACCATGCCGCTGGACGCGCTGATCGCCCATCGCACGGCCGAGCTGACCGCCTACCAGAACGCCGCCTACGCCGACCGGTATGCGAAGCGGGTGGCCCAGGTGCGGGCGGCCGAGGCTCCGCTGGGCAGCGAGGCGCTGACCCGCGCCGTGGCGACCAACCTCTACAAGCTGATGGCCTACAAGGACGAGTATGAGGTCGCCCGGCTCTACACCGACGGCCGGTTCGCGGCCGAGCTGGCCGGGACGTTCAAGGGCGGCAAGGTCAAGGTGTGGATGAGCCCGCCGCTGATCGCGCCAAAGGACGCCGACGGCCGGCCGAAAAAGATCGCCCTCGGCGGCTGGATGATCGATCTGGTGTTCCCGGTGCTCACGCGGCTCAAGGGCCTGCGCGGCGGGCCGCTGGACATCTTCGGCATGACCGGGGAGCGCAGGATGGAGCGCGGCCTGATCGTCGCCTACGAGGCGCGGCTGGACCTGATCCTCGCCGGCCTGACCGCCGAACGCCTGCCCCTCGCCGCCCGCGTCGCCGCCGTGCCGCGGCTGATCCGCGGCTATGGCCACATCAAGGAGGCGTCCGTGAAGGTGGCCAGGGCCGACGAGGCGGCGCTGTGGGCCGAGTGGGGGGCATAGGGCGCGGACCACTCCCTTCCCCCCTCCAGGGGGAAGGGAAACAGAAGCGCGCGCCTATCGCATCCGCGTCCGCCAGAACGCCTCGGCCATCTCTTCCGGGGCCAGATGGACCCGTTCCAGCGGGGTGAAGCCGTCTGGCGGCGACCAGTCGGCGCCGACCGGATCGACCCGCAGGATGTCGGCGTAGAGCCGTGGCGGGTCGTCCGGCCCCTCGGCCCACCAGATCGCCGGCCCCTTCATCCCCCGGGCCCGGCGCAGGTTGCGGCTGGCCAGCGCCGTGGCGTGGCTCAGCACCCCGACCAGCACGCCGTCGCGCGTGCGCCGCGGCAGGCCCAGCGGCTCGGGATGGCCGCCCCAGGCCAGCAGCGACTGGGCCAGCCGCAGCTCCATGATGGTCAGGGCCCCGCGGCCGCCGACGATCCGCTGCAGCTCGGCGGCGGCCACCAGCAGTTCGCTGATCACCGGACTCAGCAGGTCGCGCGCGGTTTCCAGCGAGCGCGCGAACAGCCGGCTCATCTCCAGCACGTCCTCGCCGATCGGCGGGGCCTCGGCGAACAGCTCGGGCAGGATCTCACCGGCCAGGGTCGGACCGGCCCCGCTGTTGAACCGGGCGCCGCCCAGCACCCGGCCGCCCTCGACCGCCAGCAGATAGGCGGCGTCCGCCCGGTCCCAGGGGTCGGTCTCGCGCCCGTCGGAGCGCCGCAGTTCCTCCCAGCCCTTGAGATCGACGAACACCTCGTGGCGGATGCGGAACATGTCGTCCATCAGGTCCGGGAAGGCGTCCCGGTTGGCGGCGTTGATCAGCAGGATCACGGGCCGGATCTCCCAGCCCACCCTCGATTGTCAATCCCGCGAAAGCAACTATAACGGGCCAGTCGATAACGCGCAACCGCACAATGGCGCGATCGGCCTCAAGCGCCGCGACCAGGCCGTGGTCGCCGACGCGGCGGGCCGCCTCGACCAGCGTCAGGTCGATGACGTCGCGCTGGGCGTGGCTGCCGCCGAAGCGGTGCGCCACGGCCCGCACGGGCTGAAGCGCCGCGATCGCGCCGCGCCAGTCGCCCTCGCCGAAGGCCGCCAGGCCGCGCACCACCGGCTCGCCGACCTGCTGGAAGGCGGCGTTGTCGCCCGGCCGGGCGATGGCCCGCTGCTGCGCGGCGCGCAGGGCGCCCAGGGCGTCACCTCGCCCCGCGCCGACAAAGGCCATGGCCGCGTGGGCGTCGTTGAAGGCGTAGAGGCTCTCGGCCACGGCCGGCTCCCACCGCGCGGCCAGCTCGACCCAGCGGTCGCCGACATCGACGCCCTTCAGATGCAGCCGCCACAGCAGGGCCGAGGCATCGACCATGTCGTAGGCCAGCGCCGACCGGTCGCCCCGGATCGGATCGTCGTACAGCGCCAGGACCGTGTCGGTGTCGCCCAGACCCAGGTGGAACAGCGCCAGATGCCACCAGTTGTGCACCTGGAAATAGCTGTCGCCGGTCCAGCTTTGAAGATCGCCGCGCATCCAGGCCACGCCGTCCTCGCGCCGGTTCTGCATCTCCATCACATGGGCCACGGCGTGCCGGGCCCAGCCGTTGCGCGGCTCCAGCGCGACGGCCCGCCGCCCCGTGGCCTCGGCGCCGGCATAGTGGCCGGTCTCCTCCAGCCCGAAGGCGTGCAGGCCGAGCACGGCGTGAAAGCCGGGCATGGTTTCGTCCCAATGGGGCAGGGCCGCGCCGATCCGGTCGCGCAGCCTCCGCGCGTCGCCCCGCAGGAAGTCGAGCAGCTGGCCGATCTGCAGCGCCAGGGCATCACGGGGGTACTGCGCTGAAACCTCCGCCAGCACCCGCGCCGCCGCCGCGATCTCACCCCGAGCCATATGGCCCAAGGCCGTCACATGGCCAGCCTCGCGGTCGCTGGCTGACAGGGCCAGCGCCTTGGCGTGGCAGTCCAGCGCTACCGGCAGGGTGAAGGCGTCCGTGCCCGCCGCGTGCAGATAGCCCAGGAACACCTGGGCCATGACGAAGGCCGGACTGTCGGCCAGCGCCGCGCGCAGACCCCGCACCGGCTCGCCGGCGAAGCACTGATGTCCGGCCAGCACTGTCTCGTAGAGGTCGAGGGCCGTCGCGCTGGCCCCCGTGGGGCGCTGGGCGGTGGCGATGTCGAAGGCCATGGGTCGCTCGCTGTATCTGGAAATCACAGCTTGGCCTGACGGTGCGCGCTGGTCTACGCCTTGGGCATGAGCGAGTTCGACTTCGATGCGATGGTGGTCGGCGCCGGCGCGGTGGGCCTGGCCACGGGCCACGCCCTGGCGAAGCGCGGCCTGTCGGTGGTGGTGCTGGAGACGGAGGAGGCCATTGGCCAGGGCGTCTCCTCGCGCAATTCCGAGGTGATCCACGCCGGGCTCTACTATCCGACCGGCTCGCTGAAGGCGCGGCTGTGCGTGCAGGGCCGGCGCGCGCTCTATGCCTTTCTCGACAAGCACCACGTCGATTACCACCGGTGCGGCAAGCTGGTGGTGGCGACCGGGGCCGAGGAGGTCGAACGTCTCGACGCCATTCTCGAGCAGGCCCGAATCAACGACGTCGAGGGCATGGAGCGCCTGACCGGCGCCGCGGCCATGGCCATGGAGCCGGGCCTGAAGTGCGAGATGGCCCTGCTGTCGCCGCAAAGCGGCGTGTTCGACAGCCACGGCTACATGACCGCCCTGGTCGGCGAGATCGAGGCGCTCGGCGGGGCGGTGGTCACCTCCACGCCGTTCGAGGGCGCGACACCCCTGCCGGGCGGCGGCTTTACGGTGCGGGCCGGGGGCGCGGCGCCGACGACGCTGACCGTGCGCCGGCTGGTCACGGCGGCCGGGCTCGGCGCCCAGACGGCGGCGGCGGCCATCGAGGGCTTCCCGGCCGACAAGATCCCGGCCCGCCATTTCGGCAAGGGCGTCTATTTCCGCCTGGCGGGCAAGGCGCCGTTCGAGCACCTGATCTATCCGCCGCCGATCCACGGCGCGCTGGGCACCCACTACCGCAAGGACCTCGGCGGGCAGGCGGTGTTTGGCCCTGACCTGCAGTTCGTCGAGACCGAGGACTATTCGATCGACCCGGCGAAGGCGGCCGCCTTCGCCGCCTATATCCGCAAGTTCTGGCCGGCCGTGCCGGAGGACCACCTGGCGCCAGACTACGCCGGCCTGCGCCCCAAGATCCACGGCGCCGGCGAACCTCAGCCCGACTTCCGGCTGGACACCATCGCCGTCCACGGCATCCCGGACCTGGTGGCCATGTTCGGCATCGAGAGCCCGGGCCTGACGAGCTCCCTGGCGATCGGGGAAGAAGTGGCGGCGCGTCTGGGTCAGGACTGACCAACGACCCTGCGTCCTTCGAGACGCTCGCCCGGGGGCTCGCTCCTCAGGATGACGCAGAGGGTGGGGCTTCAAAACTGGTCGTCATGGTGAGGAGCGAGGCATCAGCCGAGCGTCTCGAACCACGCACGAACCTACTCCCCCAGCAAAGACGCCAGCGCCGCCTTCGGCTCCGCCCCCTCCAGGTGAATCCGCGACCACAGGGCGAAGAACATCAGCGGCCAGCGGTTGTGCGCCTGGGCCGGGTCGGTGAACACGGCGCGGACGGCGTCGATGTCGCAGACCTCGGCCACGGCCTTCACCCCGGCGATGCGCGGGCCCAGGTCCCCGGCGCGCGGCGCGATCCAGCTGGCCACGGGCACGGTGAAGCCCTTCTTCTTCGCCCACGGCTCGGCCGCCGGGCAGTGCCGCTCCAGCCACTTGCGCAGCAGCCACTTGCCGTACTTGCCGCGCACCTTCATCCGGTCCGGCAGGTTGAACGCGAACGCCGCGACCTCCCGGTCGAGGAACGGCGTGCGGCCCTCGAGCCCGTGAGCCATCAGGCAGCGGTCGAGCTTGAGCAGCAGGTCATTCGGCAGCCAGGTGACGATGTCGGCGTACTGGGCGCGCTGGAGGGGGGTGAGGTTGGATTTGGCCAACAGCTCGCACGCCACGGTTTCCCGCCAGTTCAGGAGCGCTTCCGTGCCGGTGAAGGAGATCGGCGCCGGCCAGGTCAGCTGCGGCAGGAAGGGCGCATCGATCTGCGGCTCCGCTGGTCGCCCGCCGAGCCACTTCGGTCGCATCGCCCTGCGGTAGCGGCCATAACCGCCGAACAGCTCATCACCGCCTTCGCCGGTCAGGATGACAGTCAGCGTGCCCTTGGCGGCCTCGGCCAGCTTGTAGGTCGGCAGAGTGGCGTAGTCGGCGGTTGGATCATCGAGCGCCCAGGCCACCTGCGGCGCGATCCGCCAGAAGTCTTCTTCGCCAAACGTGGTTTCCCGCCAGTCGAGGTTCAGGGCCTTCGCCACGCGTTCCGCCTGGCCCCGCTCGTCGCGGGCCTCCGGGGCGTCGAAGCCACAGGTGTAGGCGGTGACCGGCCGCTCGTTCAGCCGGCTCATCAGGGTGGCGATCGATGCGCTGTCCACGCCGCCAGACAGGAACAGTCCGTAGGGAACGTCCGAGCGCTGGTGGACCTTCACGCTGTCTTCCAGCACCGCGTCCAGCGCGGTCAGCAACTCTTCTTCTCCGCTCATCCCCGCGAAGGCGGGGACCCAGGTTTTTTTCGATCCTCCGAGGAAGGGGCGGCCGGCCCTGAAAACGCCTGGGTCCCCGCCTTCGCGGGGATGAGCGGGATCGGGGAGAACCTGCATCACCGTGTCCGGCGGCAGTCGGCAGGCGCCAAGCCCCTTGGTCGTATACCCCTCGTCGACCAGGTAGTTCAGCGCCAGCAGCTCTGAACTGGCGAACTTGGGCCAACCTTCGGTGTCTGCGAACGCCCGGGGCTCCGAAGCGAAGGACACCCCGGTTTCCTCCTCCCGGTAATACAGCGGCTTGATCCCGAACCCGTCGCGCACCAGCCACGTCCGCCCGTCACAGCCGATCAGGCAGAAGGCGTACATCCCCCGCAGCCGCTCGAACGCCTTCTCGCCCTCCAGGGCGTAGAGGTGCAGCAGGGGTTCGAAGTCCGAGCCCGTGGCCAGCTTGTCGCCGAGCCCGAATTCCTCGGCCAGTTCCAGGTAGTTGTAGATCTCGCCGTTGCCGATGACCGTCGAGTCGGCGGCGTGCAGCGGTTGCCAGCCGCCTTCCAGGTCGATGATCGAGAGGCGCGCGTGGGCCACGCACCAGCCGGGGCCACTTTCCACCCGGATGCCGTTGGGGCCGCGGTGGGCGATGCGCTCGATCATCGCGCGCACGTCGCGCTCGGCCTGGGCCGGGTCGGTGACGCCGAGAATGCCCGCGATGCCGCACATCAGCCGTCACCCAGCCGCGAGAACAGATGGCGCCATTCCTCGACCACGGCGGCTTCGGCGAACTCGGCCTCGACGCGGGCGTGGCCGTTCTGGATCAGGCGGATGCGCAGCATCGGGTCGGCCAGCACGGCCTTGACCCGCTCGGCCAGGGCATCGGCGTCGTCGATCGGAACGAGAATGCCGTCCTCGCCGTCGCGGATCAGCGCGCCGGGGCCCTGGCTGTTGGCGGCGACCACGGGCAGGCCGTTGGCCCAGGCCTGGATGACCACGTTGCCCAGTGGCTCGAACCGCGAGGGGAACACACAGACATCGGCCGCCCGGTAAAGCGCCGCCGCGTCCTGCCGCCAGCCGAGGAAGCGGACGCGGTCGGCGACGCCCAGCGCGACGGCCATGGCCTTCAGCTTGTCCTCCAGCGCCCCGGCGCCGGCGATCCACAGCCAGGCGTCGGGGATCCGCGTCAGGGCCTTGAGGCTGACGTCGTGGGCCTTGGCGTCGTGCAGCCGGCCCATGCCGAGCAGCAGCGGCGCGCCCTCGGGCGTGTCCAGGCTGGCGCGGTCGACTGCCGCCACCTCCTCGGTCCCGCCGGCGAAGTTGGGGATGTAGCTGACCTGCGTCGCCGGCCAGCCCTGGGCGATCACCCAATCGACGATGTCGCGCGTGTTGCCGACCAGATGGTCGAAGCCGCGATAATATTTCAGGCTGTAGTAGCCGCCGAGCCGGCCGATCCGCTTCCACGGCCCGGCGGGCGTGTGGCGGGCCGCGCGGTTCATCCAGGCGACCATCACCTTCGCGTCCAGCCGGCGGCCGAAGGCGGCGACGCGCGGACGGGTGAGGAGGTCGAGCGGGCCGCCGAAGCCGAAGCTTCGCGCCGTCACCCCGGCGGCGGCCAGGGCGTCCGCCCGGGCCGGATGGCGGCGGATCGCGCAAGCCTCGGCCACCCCCGCGCGCCGCAGGGCCGAGACGAGGTCGATGAAATAGGTCTCGGCGCCGCCGTCGCCCCCGGACCCAAGCAGATGAAGCACGCTCATGCGGCGGCGACCCTAGCCGCCAAGGGCCGCTTTCCCAAGCAGGATGACGTGCTCTTGAAGCGGAACCGCTGCGCCCGTATAAGGCCGCCTCTCGCGCTCGCGGATTGATTTGCCGCCGCGTGTGGCTGGGTAGCTCAGATGGTTAGAGCGGTGGATTCATAACCCACAGGTCGGCGGTTCGATCCCGCCCCCAGCTACCACTTTTCTCATATATTTGAGACACCTAAGCCGAATTCGGTGACAGTTTGCGAATTCGCCTTCTGAAGGCGTCCGCTCGCCCGCGCACCACCAGCGAATTCGCAAACTGTCACCGAATTCGAATTAGGCCGCCGCCGACTGGTCGTCGGCCGCATCGAGCGCCGCCTGCAGGGCCGCCAGCATGCGCTCGGCCTTGATCGGCTTTTCCACCACGTCGTTCATGCCGGCCTCGAGATAGCCGCGCACGTCGTCGGGGTCGGCGTTGGCGGTCAGGGCGATGATCGGGGTGCGGCCGACGGGGCCGGGCAGGGCGCGGATCGCCTTGGTGGCGGTCACGCCGTCCATGCGCGGCATCTTGATGTCCATCAGGATCAGATCGAAACGGCGGGCCTGAACCGCGTCCAGCGCCTCGACGCCATCGACGGCCTGTTCGGACGTGCAGTCGAACATCTCGCACAGCGCCTCGGCGACCATGCGGTTGGTGGCGTTGTCATCGACGATCAGGATGTGGGCCGCCTTGCCGGGGCCCTGGGCCTGGTCCGGCGCCGTCGAGACCGCCTGGGCCGGGCGGGCGATGAACTCGAACACCACGGTGACGCCGGCGCCGGGATTGGACTCGGCGCGGATCACGCCGCCGGCCGCGGAGGCGATGCGGCTGGCCAGCGCCATGCCCAGGCTGACTGACAGTCCGTCGGACTGGTCGTCGGTGGCGGCGACGGGCTCGAAGATGCGCGCCAGGCGCTGGGGACTCATCTCGCTGCCGGCGTCGCGCACCCGGCCCTCGAGGATCAGGCCGTCGGCGGCGGGCCGGACCTTCAGCGTCGCCTCGATGGCGCCGCGCCGGGTCTCGCTGAGCGCGCGGAAGATCAGGGCGTCGAACACCTGCAGCAGCCGGCCCTCGTCGAGCTCGGCCGCGTCCTCGGGATCGCCGTCATAGGCGGTCAGCAGGGTCAGGCCGCTGGCGGCGGTCCGGGCCTTCCAGCGCGCATCGACCGTGTCCATGAACAGCCGCAGCTGGCAGGGGCTCGGTTGGAAGGTCAGGGTTCCCCGGTCGGCCTCGTGCAGGTCGATGGCGCGGCGCATCAGCGAGGTCAGGTCGTCGCCCGTCTCGCTGATCGCCCGTACGCAGGCCTGGGCGTCGGGTGGCAGATTCTGGCGGGCCAGGCGGCTGGTGAAGTCCGCGACGCCGTCGAGGTGGCGCAGAACCTCGCCGCCTATGCGCTGGATCAGCATGGCGGCGGGCACTGCCGGCGCGGCCGGGCGGGGCCGCCGGGCCATGAGCAGCATGGCGGGCGTGCCGACGCCCAGATAGCAGCCGTCGCTGACCACGACGAACCCGTGGTTCAGGGCGTCGGGGCGCGTGGCCTGCAGATGGTCGCGAAAGCCCCAGGGGGTCATGCCCGCGTCGGCGATCGCGGGATGGGGATCCATCACCTCATCGACGAGCCGCTGACCGTCGGTCTGGGACTGGATCACGTCGCGGGAAACCAGGCCGACCGGCTGTTCGCCATCGACCACGGCCAGGACGCTGGCGTCCGGTTCGGCGGCGAAACGGGCCGCGACCGTCGCGCAGATGGCGCCGACCGGCACGGGCGCGCGGCGATCAACAAGACTGGAAAGAGTGTCCATGGGACCGCACGCGAAAGTCAACACCGACCCCCAACATGCCCCATTGCGCTTGAAGATAGGTTAAGCCGCTCACGGACAAACAAAAACGGCGGGGATTTGCATCCCCGCCGTTCCCGTCTTCAAAGGCCTTGCGGCTTAGAAGGTCTTGGTGACCGCCACACCGTAGGTGCGCGGCTCAAGGTAGAAGCCGTTGCGGAACAGACCCGACGAGTCGTCGGTCAGGTAGGTATCCGTCAGCGGCGCGTCGTCCATCAGGTTCTTGCCGTAGACTTCAAGCGACCAGCCCGACTCGTAGTTGGACAGGGTGAAGGTGGCGTTGAAGTTCTCCCAGCCTTCCAGCTGGTCCGGCACGGAGTTGTAGATCCGCGAGAACGAGTCGGTCTGCTTGTAGTAGTCGCCGCGGATCGTGCCTTCCCAGCCGGCGCCGATTTCCCAGTTGTACTGGGCGCCGAACGAGAAGGTGTAGTGCGGGGCGTTGGGCAGCTCGTTGCCCGTCAGATCGACTTCCACGCCGTCGGAGACCAGGCCGCCGAAGGCGTTGGTGCCGATCGCCAGCGGACCGCCCGGAAGCAGCGGCGTGCCGGCCGTCGCGGTGGTCACCGGCGTGCAGATGCCGAGGATCGCGAACGGGTTGTTGGTGGCGGTCGAGAAGCCCAGGGCGAGCTGGGCGTTCGCCGTGGTCACCACGCAGTTGGACGCCGCGCTCGACTTCACCAGAGTCAGAAGCGGGTTGCTCTGGGTCCGATTGAACGTGTCGATCGACGTGCCGCCGGTGATTTCGGTCTGCAGGTAGCCGATGTTCATGTTCAGCCGCAGGCCGTCGATGGGCGACCAGACGGTTTCGAGTTCCAGGCCCTTGATTTCGGCGTCGATGTTCTCGTTCACCGAGGTCCGGTTCACGATCTTCGACACCTGGTAGCCGATGTAGTCGTATTTGAAGGCCGTCACGTTCAGCACCATCGCGCCGCCGAGAAGGGTGTTCTTGGCGCCCAGTTCGATGGCATCGACGAATTCCGGAGCGAAGGTGGGCGGCGGGCAGCCGACCGCGGCCGAGCAGGCCGGGTTGACGCCGCCGGCCTTGTAGCCGCGCGAGTAGAACAGGTAGACCAGGGTCTCGTCGGTGAAGCCGACGTCCGGCTTCCAGTCGAAGCCCAGACGACCGGTCATCTCTTCGAAGTCGGCCGTCAGGAACGGGGTCGTCGTGCTGAGCGGAATGCCGCCGCCGCCCGTCGTGGCCAGCCGCACCGGACGGTTTTCCACCGTCTTCATGTCGTGCGTGTAGCGCAGGCCGCCGGTGATCTTGAAGTTCTCGAACAGCTGCCAGTAGGCCTCACCAAAGGCCGCGCGGGACTTCAGGTGATAGGCGCCCGTGTTGTCATAGTAGTTGTGGCCCGAGCGGTCGGGATCCTGGTTCGGGTCGATGTAGCTGCAGGCGAGGTTGGTCGCGGCGCAGTTCGCCGATCCGGTGAACAGAAGGTTGTTCAACTGGGTGTAGGCGGTGGCCGTGTTGAACATCACATAGTAGTCGCCATCCGACTTGTAGTCGATGTAGATGGCGCCGATGTTGAAATTGAACGCGCCGTCGAAGTTCGACTGCAGGCGCAGTTCCTGCGACCAGTTGGTGGCTTCGGCGCTGGAAATGTCCTGGGTCGAGAAACGATCCAGCGGGCCGATCTGCGCGTCGTTCACCACGCCGCCGGGATAGAGGCTGGCGTAGATCGCCGCGTAACCCGGGACACCGGCGAAGGCGTTCACCGGATTGGGCGCCGCGTTGAACGCGGTATTGGGCACCATCCGGTTGTAGTCCTGACGCGTGTACAGCGAGTTCTTGCTGTAGCCGGTCAGGGCGGTCAGCAGCAGCTCGTCGGTCAGATCCCAAGAGATGTCGAACTGAACGATGTCCGTGTCGGCCTGATAGATCGGATCGGCCGCGGCGGCGATGTTGCGGATGTCCGGATCCTGCATCTGGCCGGCGAAGGCGTCGCCGGTGGTCAGGCCGGTGAGGGCGCCGAACAGACCGCCCAGGGTCCCCTGGGTGTTGAGGGTGCCCAGGATGCCCGGGTCATCGACCGGCGTCGCCAGGCAGCCCTGGCTGAAGAAGCCGCGCTGGATCTGGCCGATCAGGCCCCCGAAGGCCGCCGAATAGCCGAGGCCGCCGACCGTGGCGGGGCCCGGATCCTTGGTGCAGAGCTGCTTGCCGATGCGCGAGCGCCTGTCGTCTTCCTCGAAATGGTCCCACATCAGCGTGGTGCGGAACGTGTCGCTGGGGGTGAACGCCAGGGTGGCGCGAACGTCCCACAGATCGCGGTCATCGACGTCGCTGCCGGTGGTCAGGTTGGTGCCGAAGCCGTCGCGCTGAACCAGGGCGCCGGCCACGCGGAGCGCCAGCATGTCGCCCAACGGCACGTTGATCATGCCGCGGGCCTTCTTGGAGCCGAAATTGCCGGCATCGAGACGAAGCATCGCCTCGAACTCGTCGGTCGGCTTGGCCGAGATCAGGTTGACCACGCCGCCGGTGGCGTTGCGGCCGTAGAGGGTGCCCTGCGGGCCGCGCAGCACTTCCACGCGCTCGACGTCGAAGAACTCGGCCTCGAACAGGTTGTTGGCCGTCAGCGGGGCGTTGTTCAGGTGGATGCCGGTGCCGGCGTCGCCGGAACCCGCCACCAGCTTGGAGCCGACGCCGCGGATCTGGAAGTTGTAGCCGGTGAAGTTCCCCTTGGAGAAGTTCACGTTCGGCACGGCCAGAACCAGGTTCGGACCGCCGTCGATCTTGGCCTTCTCAAGGCTTTCAGCGGAGAAGGCCGAGACGGCGATCGGCACGTCCTGGATCGCTTCTTCCTTCTTCTGAGCGGTCACGACGACCTCGCCGACCGTCGTGTCCTGGGCGAAAGCGGGCGCGGCGACGCCGAGCATGGCGGCGACGGACACGCTGGCGGCAAGCAGGCTGCGCAGGCGCAGAGATTCGGACATTCGTAACCCTCCCCGGACGGCGCGACCCCTTATGGGAGGTTCGGCGGCGTCGTTGTTTCCTCATGTATCGCGCGATTAGTTACCGCCGGGGTCGCGCGACACATTCCCCCGCAGCTTCTTCGAATTGCATACGGGCGTTTGATGTGTGTCAACCGTCGCCGTCACCTTACCGCCGTCAAGTTGCCGCTTTTCACCTTGGGTGTTGCCGGCCTGCGGCGCCTTGTGACGCTTGGGAAACGACTTCTTCTCGTCTTGCGGGAGGCGCCGTTGGGGAAGGTGGCCTCGTGGCGCGTCGGGGGCGTTTCGGGGACGGGGCCGTTCGTGTAGAGGACGGGCGGCGCGCCTTGCGCCTCCGCTCCTTGCGAAACCAGTCCGATGACCGCATTCCGCCCGACCGCCGACGGCGCCCTGGTCCTGTTTTCAGGCGGGCAGGACTCGGCCGTCTGCCTGGCCTGGGCGCTGGCCCGCTACGGCCGCGTCGAGACGGTGGGCTTCGACTACGGCCAGCGTCACATCGTCGAGATGGCGGCGCGGCAGCGGGTCCGGGCCGGTCTGCTGCGGAGGTTTCCCGACTGGGCGGCGCGCTTGGGCGAGGATCATGTGCTGGATCTGCGGGGGTTCGGCGCTGTGGCCGAATCGGCCCTGACCACGGACCGGGCCATCGAGATGACCGCCCGGGGCCTGCCGTCGACCTTCGTGCCGGGCCGCAACCTGGTGTTCCTGGTCTATGCGGCGGCCCTGGCCGACCGGCGCGGCCTGACGGCCCTGGTCGGCGGCATGTGCGAGACGGACTACTCGGGCTATCCCGACTGTCGGCGCGACACGATCGACGCCATGCAGCAGGCGCTCAATCTGGGCATGGAGCAGGCGTTCCGGATCGAGACCCCGCTGATGCGGCTGACCAAGGCGCAAACCTGGGGGCTGGCGGCGGCGCTAGGCGGCGAATCGCTGGTCTCGCTGATCGTCGAGGAGAGCCACACCTGTTATCGCGGCGAGCGGGGCGAGCTGCACCCCTGGGGCCACGGCTGTGGCGATTGCCCGGCCTGCGCGCTGCGCGCCGCCGGCTGGGACGCCTGGGTCGCCGCGGGCCGTCCGGCGACGGCCCCATGACCTACAGCGTCAAGGAGATCTTCCTCACCCTGCAGGGCGAGGGCGGCCAGGCCGGGCGGGCTGCGGTGTTCTGTCGCTTCGCCGGCTGCAACCTGTGGAGCGGGCGCGAGCAGGACCGGGCCAAGGCCGTCTGCACCTTCTGCGACACCGATTTCGTCGGGATCGACGGGGCGGGCGGCGGCAAGTTCGCCACGCCGGCGGCGCTGGCCGCCGCGGTCGATGCCGCCTGGACCGGTCCCGACCACGACAAGCTGGTCGTCTGCACCGGAGGCGAGCCGCTGCTGCAGCTCGACCCGCCGCTGATCGCGGCGCTGCACGACCGGGGCTTCCTGATCGCGGTGGAGACCAACGGCACACTGGCGGCCCCGCCGGGGATCGACTGGATCTGCGTCAGCCCCAAGGCCGACGCCGCCGTGGTCCAGACCTTTGGCCAGGAGCTCAAGCTGGTCTTCCCCCAGCCAGGCGTCGATCCGGCGCGGTTCGAGGAGCTCGATTTCGAGCGGTTCTTCCTCCAGCCGATGGATGGCGCCGATCGCGAGGCCAACACCGCCGCGGCCGTCGCCTATTGCCTCGCCCATCCCCGGTGGCGGTTGAGCGTGCAGACGCACAAGTATCTGGGTCTGCCCTGAGGCTGGCGAACCCCGCGGCGCGCCTCCGGGCGATCGAGGGTCAGCGGTCCTTCTTCTTGCCGTCCTTCTTGTCGCCGTCGGGAATGGCGGCGCCGACGACGGCCCCGCCCACCTTGGCCGTGGTGACGACCGCGGCGCCGGCCACGCCGACCACGGCGCCCGCCGTCGCGCCCACCACCGTCGCCACGCAGCCCTGGAGGCCAAGGGCGAGCAGGCCAACGGCGATGGCGGGCGCGAATCGGGATGGGGACATGCGGGAACTCCGATGACAGGAGGCGATCTTGCGTGACAATCGTCGCGGAAAGATGACCGGTCAGCCGCCGGCCGGACCTTCGCGGTTCGGGTCGGCGCTCCGCCGCCACGGGCCCGTGAAGCGGGCGTCGGCCCTGCGGCGGCGGTCGGGGCCGAAATAGTCGGGCGTGCGCAGGAACGGGCGCGGGCGCTCGACGATCTCGCCAATCCGCTCGATCACCCCGCGGGCCGTGACCGGCTTGGCGAGGAACTCGTTGACGCCGGCGTCGCGCGCCTCGCCGACCCGGCGCGACGTCGAATGGCCCGTGATCATGATCACCGGGCACATCTGGTTGGGACTGTCGGGCGAGTTGCGCAGCAGCCGCACGAAGTCGATGCCGTCCAGCGGCTGCATCGACAGGTCGGTCATCACCACATCGACCTGGTGGCTGCGCATGATCTGCAGCGCCTCGGCGCCATCGCTGGCCTCGAAGACATGCCGGACGCCGATGGCGCGCAGGATCTCCATCAACAGCACCCGCATGTGGTGGTTGTCATCGACCAGCAGGACTTTGATCAGTTCGAAGCGCACGGACGTGAAAAGGACCCTGGTCCGGCCGAAGGCCGACCGCGAAATGACGGCCGCCTCCGAGCCGGGGCGAGACTCGTATGGGGTGAGCTCTCGCCGGGTCAAACGAAAAAAAGTGAACGCGTTCGACGGCTTGCGGAAAACGGGGACCAAATCAGGCGGCGTCGACCAGAACCAGCTCGGCGTCCTCCTCCGCGCGGATCGTCAGCAGCGGCTCGTCCCGGATCGCCGCGCCGTCGCGGCTGTTCAGCGTGACGCCGTTGACCGCGACCTTGCCGGTGGCGGCGACGAGGTAGCCGTGGCGCCCGTCGCCCAGCGCATAGGTGGTCTCCTCGCCGGCCTTGAGGGTCGCGCCCAGCACCCGCGCGTCGGTGCGGATCGGCAGGGCGCCCTCGTCGCCAAGGCCGCTGGCCAGGGCGACGAACCGGCCGGACCGGTCGGTCTTGGGAAACGGCTTCTGGCCCCAGGACGGCGGCGCGCCGCGCTCGCGCGTCTCGATCCACAGCTGGAACAGCGTCGTGGTCTCGTCCTCGAGATTGTATTCGGCGTGGCGAATGCCGGACCCCGCGCTCATCACCTGAACGTCGCCGGCGCCGGTGCGACCCTTGTTGCCCAGGCTGTCCTGGTGGGTGATCGCGCCAGTGCGGACATAGGTGATGATCTCCATGTCGTTGTGCGGATGCGGCGGAAAGCCGGACTTCGGCGCGATCTCGTCATCGTTCCACACCCGCAGCGCGCCCCAGCCCATGCGGGCGGGATCATGCCAGCCCGCGAAACTGAAGTGGTGCCGGGCGTTGAGCCAGCCGTGGTCGGCATGGCCGAGCTGCTCGAAGGGTCGGCGGTCAATCATGGGGGTCTCCCTTTCGAGGGGAGAGATAGGTCGCTGATCGACAATTGCAACCAGTATTGTTGCGAAACGCTCAGCCCCGCCCGTCGCCGCCCGGCGCATACGCTCCACCACCCGTCTGCCCGCGGTGCCGCAAAAACGCATCCGCCAGCACGCAGGCGACCATCGCCTCGACCACCGGCACCGCGCGAATACCCACGCACGGGTCATGCCGCCCCTTCGTCCGCAGTTCGACCTCTTCGCCGGCTTCGGTCACCGTCTCGCGCGGGGTGAGGATCGAAGAGGTCGGTTTGAAGGCTACGCGGGCGACCACCGGCTGGCCGGACGAGATGCCGCCGAGGATGCCGCCGGCCTTGTTCGACAGGAAGGCGAGGCCGTCATTGCCCATGCGCATCTGGTCGGCGTTGTCCTCGCCGGTGAGCGCCGCCGAGGCGAAGCCTGCGCCGATCTCCACGCCCTTGGCGGCGTTGATCGACATCAGGGCGGCGGCCAGTTCGGCGTCGAGCTTGCCATAGAGGGGCGCGCCCCAGCCGGCCGGCGCGCCGATGGCCTCGACCTCGACGATGGCGCCGGTGGAGGAGCCGGCCTTGCGGATCGTTTCCAGGTGCTCCTCCCACACCGGAACCATGGCCGCGTCGGGGCACCAGAAGCCGTTCTCGCGGGTCTGGGCCCAGTCCCAGCGGTCGCGGTCGATGGCGTGCGGGCCGATCTGCACCAGGGCGCCGCGCACGGTGACGCCGGCGATCACCTTGCGGGCCACGGCCCCGGCGGCCACGCGGGCGGCCGTCTCGCGGGCCGAGGACCGGCCGCCGCCGCGATAGTCGCGGACGCCATACTTGGCGAAATAGGGCCAGTCGGCGTGGCCCGGCCGGAAGGCCTGGGCGATCTCGGAATAGTCCTTCGACCGCTGGTCGGTGTTCTCGATCATCAAGCTGATCGGCGTGCCGGTCGTGACCGGGCCGCCCGTGCGCTCGTCCTCGAACACGCCCGACAGGATGCGCACGGCGTCCGGCTCCTGGCGCTGGGTGACGAACTTCCCCTGCCCCGGCCGGCGCTGGTCGAGCCAGACCTGGATGTCTTCGGCGGTGAGCGAAAGCCCCGGCGGGCAGCCGTCGATCACGCAGCCGAGCGCCGGCCCGTGGCTTTCGCCCCAGGTGGTCACGCGGAACAGGTGGCCGAAGGTGTTGTGCGACATGGGGCGCTTCTAGCGGATGGGAGCTTGCGTCACAAACCTACGCCGCCCAGGCGGCCGCGAACTGGCGCAGCAGCGTCCGCGCGGGGCTCTCCGCCCGGGCCGAGCCGGCGGCCAGCCGCACGAACAGGTCGCCCTGCCGGTGGTCTTCGCGTGGCGGCAGGCCCTCGCCGGGCAGGCGGACCAGCGCGCGGGCGCCGGCCTTGCGGCTGACCCAGACGGTGCGCTCGCCGCGCGGGGTCGCGACCGCCACGCGGCCGCCGTCGGTCAGGATCGCCGGATCGACCCGCGCGGTGATCCACAGGTCGTCGCCTCGCACGATGGCGCCGTCGCCGCGCACCACCACGGCGAACGACTCGCCGCCGGCCCGCACCTGGTCGCCCGGGCGCATGCCCGGCGGCAGAGCCACGCGCAGCCGTCGGCCGTCGGCGACCTCGACCAGCGCCAGGCCGCCGAGCACGGCGACCTCCGGCGGAATCTCCAGTTCGGCCTTGCGCGGTGCGGGCGCGGCCGGGACCGGCGCGTGGTCGAGCGGTTCGGGTCTGGCCGCCTTGAGGAAGCGGTAGGCGTCCATGATCTCGCGGAAGGCGGCCGGATCGCCGCCCGGGCGGTCGGGGTGGTTGCGCTTGGCCGCCTCGCGGAAGGCCGCCCTCAGGGCGTGCTCGTCCGCGCCCGGTCCGACCCCGAGCCGTGCGCGCGCCAATCGCGCCGTCATCCCGCGCCCGTCTCTTGTCATCGGCGGCAAGGTGAACGGACAGGGTCAATGGTCGGTTAAGCTGAATTCTCGCGCGGGCCGCGCTATAGGGACCGCATGAGCGACAAGACCGACCTGATCCCGCCGTCTCCCGCCGAGGCTGACTACGTCAAACAGGTGACCGAGGCCGAGCCCCTGCCCCTGCTGCCCGAGGGCGACCCGATCGACCTGTTCGAGACCTGGCTGGCGGCGGCCCATCGATCGGAGGTCAACGACGGCAACGCCATGGCCCTGGCCACGGTCGACGAGACGGGCGCGCCCGACGTGCGCATGGTGCTGCTGAAGGGCGTCGATGCCGACGGCTTCGTGTTCTTCACCAATCTCGAAAGCGCCAAGGGCCGCGAGCTGGCGGCCAACCCGGTCGCCGCCCTGCTGTTTCACTGGAAGTCGCTGCGCCGCCAGGTGCGGGTGCGGGGGACGGTGACGCCGGTCAGCGCGGCCGAGGCCGACGCCTATTTCGCCACCCGCGCCCGGGCCAGCCAGATCGGGGCCTGGGCCTCGGACCAGTCGCGACCGATGACGGAACCGCTGGCGCTGGGCAAGCGGGTCGCGGAAGCGGGGCTGCGCTTCGGTCTGGGCAAGGTGCCGCGCCCGCCGCACTGGTCGGGCTTCCGCCTGCGGCCCCTGTCGATCGAGTTCTGGCGCGACCGACCGTTCCGCCTGCACGAGCGGCTGGTGTTCGACCGCCAGGGCGAGGGCTGGACGACTAGGCGGCTCTTTCCCTGACCTGATAGCGGGCGAGGAAGGTATCGACGGCGTCGTGGACGATGGTGTCCAGCGACCGCACGGGCTGCGCCTCGTCGCCGGCGATCAGGCCCAGCAGCAGCGTGGCGTGCTCGATCATGCCCTGCAGCTGGCCGGCGGCCCAGGACGCTTTGGGCACGGCGATCTCGCCATCGGCTTCCAGCGCCCGGATGATCGCCAGCAGGGTGCCGCCCAGCTCGACCCGGCCGCGCTCCTGGAAATGATTGGCGAGTTGCGGGAAACGCCGCCGTTCGGCGACGACCAGCCGGAACGTCGAGCGGGACGTGGCGGTGCAGTAGAACTCCGCATAGGCCATGCCGAACGCGAAAAGGCGGGCGCGGGCGTCTCCGTCGGCCCCGGCCGACTGCCGCACCCGGGCCGCCATGCCGGCGAGGGTGTCCTCGATGACCACCCGGAACAGGTCGGCCTTGCCCGGAAAGTGGGCGTAGAGGGTGGCCGTGGACACGCCGGCGCCACGCGCGACCTGCTCCATGCCCGCATGGGCGAAGCCTTCCCTGGCGAAGACGACGCGCGCCGAGGTCAGGATGTGTTTGCGCTTTCGCTCAGAACGGGTCTCACCCAACGCCGACGTCGCCATGAATCCTCGAAATACGCTGCTCGTACTCAGCCTATAGGCGAAAAACGGGACGCCGCAAGGTTCCTGTCGTCCTTGCCGGTTCAGATGGCGAAGTTCCTCAGCAGCGGATGGGCCAGAACGGGCGCGAGCAGGCGGTCGAATTCGGCCGGATCGTCCGGAACAACGGCGCCCCGGTCGTCGGCGATGACGATGTCGGCCCGGGCCCGCGACGGTTCGATCAGCCGCTCGTGGGCCGGCCGGACCGTGGCGAGATACTGCTGGATCACGGAGTCGGCGGTGCGGCCGCGCTGGGCCTGGTCGCGGATCAGCCGCCGGATGAACCGCACGTCCGGCGGGGTATCGACGAACACCCGCAGGTCGAACTGCGCCGCCAGTTCGGCCGTGCACAGCAGATGGGCGCCCTCCACCACGATCAGCGGCGCCGGGCTGACCATGGCCACGGGCTCGAGCCGCCGGTGGGTCTCGAAACAGTAGAGCGGCGCCTGGACGGCCTCGCCCGCGCGCAGGGCCGCCAGATGCCGCGCCAGCAGATCGTGATCCTTGGCCGTCACGTCGTCGAAGTCGAACCGGGCCGGGTCGAACCCGGGCTTGCCGCCGTGGTCGCCATAGTAGGCGTCCTCGATGAGCAGGGTGACGGCGCCGCCCGGCAGCCGCGCCTCCAGCGCCGCCGCCAGGGTGCTCTTGCCCGACCCCGACCCGCCGGCGACGGCGATCAGCAAGGGTGGGGCGGTCGGCGCGGCGCGGTGTTCGCTCATGCCCGCCTATCGGCCACAATCGGCGGACTTTGCCAACGGTCGCCGTGGCGAATTTTCCCTCTCCGCGCGCCCCGCGTTGCCCGGACGGCCCGGCCCCGCTAGGGTTCCCTCTACAAGGAAAAACGGGGGAGAGTGGGCATGCAGGGCCTGATGCAGCAGTCGGCGTTGACCGTCGATACGATACTGGATCACGCCAGGCGATGGCACGGCGACCGCGAGGTCGTCACCCGGTCGGTCGAGGGGCCGATCGTGCGCGAAACCTATGGCCAGATGCACGACCGGGCCAGGCGCGTCTCGAACGCCCTGCTGGGCCTGGGGATCAAGCCCGGCGACCGGGTCGCGACCCTGGCCTGGAACTCCGGCCGGCACATGGAAGCCTGGTACGGCATCATGGGCATCGGCGCGGTTTGCCACACGCTGAACCCGCGCCTGCATCCCGACCAGATCGCCTGGATCATCCGCCACGCCGAAGACCGCATCATCTTCGTCGATCTGACCTTCGTGCCGATCCTCGAACAGATCCTGGCCGACTGTCCCTCGGTCGAGCACGTCGTCGTGTTCACCGACAGTCATCACATGACGCCGTTCCAGATCCGCGGCGTGCCGACGCTGGCCTGGAAGGGCGCCCACACCTACGAGACCCTGGTCGAGGGCAGCAGCCCCGACGTCGCCTGGGGCGGCTTCGACGAGAACACGGCCTGCGGCCTCTGCTACACCTCGGGCACGACGGGCGATCCCAAGGGCGTGCTCTATTCGCACCGGTCCAACTTCATCCACACCCTGGTCGGGCTGCAGCGCGACGTGCTCGGCGTCTCGGCGCTGGATACGGTCCTGCCGGTGGTGCCGATGTTCCACGCCAACGCCTGGGGCATCGCCTTCGCCGGCCCCGCGGTCGGGGCCAAGCTGGTCATGCCGGGCGCGAAGATGGACGGCGAGTCGATCCACGAACTGATCGAGACGGAGGGCGTGACCTTCTCGGCCGCCGTGCCGACCGTCTGGCAGATGCTGCTGCAGCACCTCGACAAGACCGGCGGCAAGCTGAGCACGCTCAAGCGGGTGGTGATCGGCGGCTCGGCCTGTCCGGAAGCGATCATCCGCGGCTTCCACGACCGCTACGGCGTCGATGTGCTGCATGCCTGGGGCATGACCGAGACCTCGCCGCTCGGCACCCTGGGCACGGCCAACGCCCGCATCGCCGCCCTGCCGTACGACGAGCAGATGGCCTACAAGCTCAAGCAGGGCCGCCCGCCGCTGGGCATCGACCTGAAGCTGACCGACGACGAGGGCAGGGAACTGCCGCATGACGCCCGCACCTTCGGCAATCTGAAGGTCCGGGGGCCGTTCGTGGTGCGCGAATACTTCAAGGGCGCCGGCGGGAAGATCCTCGACGACGACGGCTATTTCGATACCGGCGACGTGGCCACCATCGACTCCGAAGGCTTCATGCAGATCACCGACCGCGCCAAGGACGTGATCAAGTCCGGCGGCGAGTGGATCAGCACGATCGACATCGAGAACATCGCCATGGGCCACCCCAAGGTGGCGCTGGCGGCGGTCATCGGCATGCCGCATCCCAAGTGGGACGAGCGGCCGCTGCTGCTGATCAAGCTCAAGGACGGCGAGACCGCGACCAAGGAAGAGATGCTGCGCTTCCTGGAGGGCAAGATCGCCAAGTGGTGGATGCCCGACGACGTGGCCTTCGTCGATGACATCCCGCTGGGCGCCACCGGCAAGATCGACAAGAAGCTGATCCGGGAGCGGATGAAGGACTATGTGCTGCCGGCCACGCCGGTGCTGGCCGCCGCGACGGTGGCGATGAAGGCGGGCCCCGACCCGGTTCTGCGAGCGCCGGACAAACCCGACCCGGCCCCCGCCGCGCCGGAGGCTCCCGCGGGAAAATCTGAGGCCCCGACCAGCCCGGCAGCTGCCGTCGGGGCCGATGAACCGTTAGACGCCAAATTCGAAGACAAGGGCACTCCGCCGGCCGAGGCCGAACCGGAGGCCGCCGAGGAGCCGCACGCTTGGTCGCCCTCCGAGCCGGAGGACGACGGCGAGGTCCCGCCGCCGCTCCCGAGCATGCCCGGGATGACTCCGGTCGAGGCCGGCGGGGCGCCGCCGACGGCTACGTCCACCAGGGCCGCCGCGCCCGCCGGCAAGCCGCCGGTGGACGAAACGCCCCTCTCGCTCTCGCCGATGGCCGGCCAGCGCGACCGCAAGCGGGCGAAGGGCAAGGCCCGGGCGACGTCCGGCGGCGGCTGGGCCGGCCGCTATCTCGACTTCGCCCTGCTGGTGGCGCTCGCGCCGGCCGGCATGTGGCTGGTCGGCGCCCTGGCCGCCAGGTTTGGACTGATCACCCCGCAGCAGGGGTTCGACCTGATGCTGGTGCAGGGGCCGACCGAGTCGCTCGGCTGGGCCCCGGCGATCGCCCTGGTCGGGGTGCTGACCGGCCTGATCGGCCTGTTGGCGGCCGTGTTCGGCGGCTTCGCCCGCCTGTGGGGCAAGGCGTTCCTGGCCCTGCTGGTGACGGCCCTGACCTGGGGCGCCTTCATCGGCTTTGGCCTGTGGGACCGCAGCATCCCGTGGGTCCATGACGTGGCGACCGACTGGAGCGACCCGCTCATGTTCTCGCCGGCCGTGCTGAAGGCGCGGGGACCGGACGCCAACCCGGTCGATCCCTCGCCGATCCTGCCCCTGGGCTCGCGGGCCTACGCCGGCCGGTCTGTGGCCGAGGTCAACGCCGAGACCTGCCCCGCGGCCCGGCCGGTGACCGTCGCGGTCCCGGCCGCCCAGGCCTTCGCCGAGGCCAGGGCGGCTGTCGAGAGCGCCGGCATGTCGATCGTCACGGCCGACCCGACCTCCGGCCGCATCGAGGCGACGGCGGTCAGCCTGCTCTATGGCTTCACCGACGACGTGGTGGTCCGGGTCCGGCCCACGGGCGCCGGCGCGCGCATCGACCTGCGCGCCGTGCGCCGCACCGGCGACAACGACATGGGCGCCAACTGCCGCCGCATCGGCACGCTGGCCACGGCCATCGCGGGGTAGGGCGTGCCCCCTTCCCCCTGGAGGGGGGAAGGGAACCGCAGGGTGTCACCCCGCCAGCGCGTAGTCGCTGTCCAGGCCGGGCGCGCCGTCGCAGGTCACGCGGCCTTCCTTCACCAGCTGGATCATGTGGGCCATCACCGAATGGGCGGCGGCCGGGTGCAGGCGCGCATCGACGGCCCGGTAGAGATCGGTGACCATCGGCTTGATCCGCGTGTGGCCCGCGGCCAGGGCGGCGAGGATCTGGGCCTCGCGGGCGCGGCGGTGGTCGATATAGGCCTGGACGAAGGGACCCGGCGCGGTGACCGGCGGGCCGTGCGTCGGCCACAGGGTCGCGAAGCCACGCGCCTTGATCCGTTCCAGGCTCTCGAAATAGTCGCCCATGTCGCCGTCGGGCGGGCTGATCACCGTCGTCGACCAGCCCATGACGTGGTCGCCGGAGAACAGCGCGTTCTCTTCCAGCAGCGCGTAGCAGATGTGGTTCGAGGTATGGCCGGGCGTCGGGATCGCCTCGATGGTCCAGTCACCGCCCTTGAACACCCCGCCGTCGCACAGGCCGACGTCCGGCGTGAACACCCGGTCGTCGCCCGCCTCCAGTCGCACCTCTGACTCGGTGGGAACCCCCTGATGGGCGCAGGCGTAGATCGTCGCCCCCGTGGCCTCCGCCAGCGGCCGGGCCAGCGGCGAATGGTCCATGTGGTTGTGGGTGACGAAGATGTGGCTGACGCGCTCGCCGGCGGTCGCCGCCAGGATCGCCTCGAGGTGGTCGTCCATGTCCGGCCCCGGGTCGATCACCGCGACCTCGCCGTTGCCGACGATGTAGGTGCCGGTGCCGGTAAAGGTGAACGGGCCAGGATTTTTGGCCACGACCCGCCGGATCAACGGCGTGAGCCGGTCGCAGGCGCCGTACTCGAACTTGATGTCGCGGACGAACGGGATCATGCGCGCCCCTTCATGGATTCACCTTCGATCATAACCAGAAACGCCTTTGCCAGTCTCGCTATGGCTTCCATCTTTCCCCGCCAGGGCAGCCGCAGCGGCGGCATGTCCGTCTTGTTGACATCGACCACATAGAGCCGGCCGTCGGCGCGGTCGCGCAGGATGTCCAGGCCGCCCCAGTCGAGATTCATCGCCGCGCAGAACCGCTCGATCGTCGCCAGCTCTGCCGGCGAGAACAGCTCCTGCGGCCGGTGCAGCGAGACCGAGGCGTTGTAGTTGGCGAACCGGTCTTGAACCGGCCGCCGCTTGATGAAGGTCAGCACCGGCGCGCCGCCGACGCACGGCGTGCGCAGGTCCACGACATGGTCGCCCTCGACCGTATCGACCACCCGCTGATACACGCGGCCCGGCGCGGCGGGGCAGGGGCACTGGACGATCCGCCCGTCGTGGGCGCCGTTGCCCTCGCCCTTTTCGACGGCCAGGCCCTGCCACGTCGTTGGATCGATGGTCAGGGCGTAGCCGAACACCTGCTCGAACACCGCCGCGACCCGGCTCTTGGACACGTCGCCGCAGGCGAAGTTGAACCGCCGGGGCAGGTCGCAGGCCGGTGGCGCGGCGATGGTGACATCCTCGAAATAGACGGCCGCGTCGGCCTCGCCCGGCGAGCGGGCGACGCGCACGCCGGCCCAGCAGGCGGCCAGGCCCAGCAGATACCACGGCCTGGGCGCGTCCGGCGCGAACCAGATTCTCGGACCCGGCCGCGCGACAGCCGTGACCAGCCCCTTGAGGCGGACCGGAACATAGTAGGCCAGCCACAGGCCGACATCGCCCAGCAGGGCGCGGTCCAGGGCCAGGTCCGCACCCGTGGTCCGAACCTTCACCCGCCCACCCTCGAAGTGGAAATCGGACGTCCACAGCGTCCCGGCCATGCAATTCCTTTCGCCGCCCCCGCGGCTCCGACGCCGTTAACTAATGTAGTTTCCATCACAGGCAAGCGACGCGCCCGTGACGGCCCCATGATGGCGCCGCGCGGCGCCGGTCTTGCGCTGACCCGCTCATGACAGTGCGGGAGGACGCCAATATGGCGGCGGATGCGGCGATCTTTGTTTCAAAACGGCTCCAGAGGGCGGCGTTCGCCTTCCTCTGTCTCGTCGCGGCGCAACTGGTCCTGGCCAGCTGCGAGCCGGAACCCTCGGCCATGGCCGCGCGGGTGACGCTGGGCGGGCGGTAGAGCGCAATTTGGCGACAGTTTCCGAATTCGCTCGAACCGACCGGCCGTCCGACGCGCGCGGAGCGAGAATTCGGTAACTGTCACCGAATTGCCGGGCTTGGCTGTCAACAATATTCCACTATATTGCGACAGTCACAGTCCGGAGGCGACCCATGGCCAGGAACATGACCCTGAACGTCCGGGTCAGCGGCGCGCTTGGCGACTTCGTCGCCGCGAATGTCGGCGAGACCGGCGCCTATGACAATGTCAGCGAGTACGTGCGCGACCTTATCCGCCGCGACAAGGCGCGGGCCGAGCAGGTCGCCTTCGAACGGCTCAAGGCCGAGCTGACGCGCGCCTTCTCCGCCCCCGACAGCGCCTATCGTCCGCTGGACGCCGAGGCCGTGATCGCGCGCAACGGCCGCCCGGAGGAATGACCGCCTGGCGCGTCCAGGACGGGGCCGGCCACCGGATCGACGCGATATACCGGCACACGCGCGAGACCTGGGGCGAGGATCAGGCGAAGGCCTACATCGAGGGACTGTTCGCGCGCTTCGAGGCGATCGCCGCGCGGCGCTTCCCCTGGCGCGCCATTCCGGCGGAGTTCGGGGTCGATGGCTTTGTCTGCCGCTATGAGAAGCATCTCATCTACTGGAAGGCGCTCGACGACGGGACTGTCGGGATCGTGACCGTGCTGCACGAGCGGATGCACCAGATCGAACGGTTCGGCGACGATTTCGGCGGCTGACGTCAGGGCTATCCCAGCACCCCCGACAGGTCATACCCCGCACCCCGCCCCAGCGCCGCCAGGTCGCCGCGCGACCGCATGCCGGACAGCGCCTGGCCGAGCGACCAGGTGACGATCGAGCGGGTGCCGGAGCGGCAGAAGGCCAGCACAGGGCCATCGGCGTCCTCGACCGCCAGGCGCTGGGCCTCGACCTGGTCCGGGGTCGGGCCGCCGGTCACGGGGATGTGGACATAGTCCAGGCCGGCCGCCCGGGCGGCGGCTTCCATTTCCGTGCTCGTCGGCTGGCCTTCGACCTCGCCGTCGGGGCGGTTGTTGATCACCAGGGTGAAGCCCTGGGCCGCCGCCTCGGCCATGTCGGCCGGTTCGATCTGGGGGCTGACGGAGAAGTCTTCGGTCACGCGGCGAAATTCGGTCATGTCTGGTTCATCCCGGCTGGGGGTTTCGTTGACATCATCGGGGGCCGGTGGAAGGTTCGCAACGCCTTTGCGGCCCCGCCGCCCGAGTGGTCCACGATGCTGCGTTTCCTGTTCCGCCGACTGCTCGTGGCCATTCCCACCCTGTTCCTCGTCATCACCGTCGCCTTCTTCATGATGCGCGCGGCGCCGGGCAGCCCGTTCGTCAACGAGCGCCAGCTGTCGCCCCAGGTCGAGAAGGCGGTGATGGCCCGGTTCGGCATGGACCGGCCTCTGCCCGAGCAATACCTCAACTATCTCAAGGGCGTCATTGTGGGCGACTTCGGCCCGTCGCTGAAATACCGCGACAAGACCGTGCTCGACATCATCAACGAGAACTACAAGGTCAGCCTGATCCTGGGCGGTCTGTCGTTCCTGCTGGCCTCGATCGTCGGCATGAGCCTGGGCGTCATCGCGGCCCTGCGGCAGAACCGGATCGCCGACTACGCGACCATGGCCGTGGCGATCCTGGGTGTCTGCATCCCGACCTTCGTCACCGCTCCGCTGCTGATCCTGGTGTTCGCCTCCAGGCTGGGCTGGCTGCCGACGGCCGGCTGGAACAACGGGGCGATCCCCAACCTGATCCTGCCGATCGTGGTCATGTCGCTGCCGCAGATCGCGGTGATCTCGCGCCTGACGCGGGCGGGGATGATCGAGGTGCTGCGCAGCAACTATATCCGCACGGCCCGGGCCAAGGGGCTGCCCGAGAGCCTGATCGTGCGCAAGCACGCCCTGCGCGCGGCCATCCTGCCGCTGGTCAGCTACCTTGGCCCGGCTGCGGCGGGCCTGCTGACGGGCCAGCTGGTGGTGGAGAAGATCTTCAACCTGCCGGGGCTGCAGAAGTTCTTCGTCAACAGCGCCCTGCAGCGCGACTACACGGTCGTGATGGGCATGGTCATCGTCTACGCGGTGCTGATCCTGGTGCTGAACCTGATCGCCGACATGCTCCATGCGGCGCTCGATCCCCGGGTGCGGCTGTCGTGAGCCTGGCCGACGACATCCCCGGTTCGGCCGAACGCGCCGCCCTGCCGGGCAAGGCGGTCAAGGGGCGTTCGCTGTGGGACGACGCCGGTCGCCGGCTGCTGCGCAACAAGGCCGCCGTCACGGGCATGGCCGTGCTGGCGCTGATGGTCGTGCTGGCCGTCACCGGACCCTGGCTGGTCGACTTCCACTACGACACCGTGACCAAGACCGACGTCTGGATGGGGCCGCTGACGGGCGGGCATCTGCTGGGAACCGACTCGCTGGGCCGCGACCTGTTGGCGCGGTTGCTGGCCGGGCTGGGCGTGTCGCTGGCCATCGGCGTGACGGCCACCGCCGTGTCGCTGGTCATCGGGGTGATCTGGGGGGCCGTCGCCGGCTATGTCGGCGGGCGCGTCGATGAGGTCATGATGCGCATCGTCGATACGCTCTATTCCCTGCCGTTCATCTTCTTCGTCATCCTGCTGATGGTCACGTTCGGGCGGAACATCTTCCTGATCTTCCTGGCCATCGGCGCGGTCGAATGGCTGACCATGTCGCGCATCGTGCGCGGCCAGACCCTGTCGCTGAAGACCCGCGAGTTCATCGAGGCGGCGCGGGCCGCGGGCCTGTCGTCGGCCCAGATCATCGCTCGCCACATCGTGCCCAACCTGCTGGGGCCGGTGGTGGTCTATGTGACCCTGACCATTCCGGCGGTGATCATCGCCGAGAGCTTCCTGTCGTTCCTCGGCCTGGGCGTGCAGCCGCCGATGGCCTCGCTGGGCGCCCTGATCGCCACCGGCGCCCAGGACATGGAGATGGCTCCCTGGCTGCTGATCTTCCCGTCCGCGACCATGGTCGTGACCCTGATGGCCTTCAACTTCATCGGCGACGGCCTGCGGGACGCTCTCGATCCGAAGGATCGATAGTGTCCCGCATTCTGGCCCTAGTTGTCGCGGCGGACGCGCATCTGCATCTGGCCGTCGATCTTCATGAAGAAGCTGCCCATGCTGGCGGAGCGGATCTCGACGGTCGAGCCGTGGCGGGGATCCTTGAAGATCCGCTTGGTGTCGATCTGGCGCCAGACCGCGCCGTCGGACAGCTTGATGACCCATTTGCCGCTGGCGTCCTGGCGCGCCGAATCGACGGTGGCCGTGATGCGGTCGAGTTCATCGGGCTCGGCGTCGCGGGTCATGAAGGCGGGCATGGCGAAATTGAAGCCGAAGGCCGCGCGGCGCGCCTCGCGGACCTGGGCGCGGTCGACCACCACCACGTCGCCGGCCTTTTCGGCCGCGTCGAGCGAGGCCGTCGCCGCGTCGTAGCAGGCCAGCCGCGCGGTCGGGTCGGCCTGCTGGCGGCAATCGACGACCGCCTGCAGCTGGGCCGCGCGGCCCTTGGGCGCGTCGGCGGCCTGGCCGCCGCTGGCGAGGGTCAGGGCCGCCGCTCCCGCGGCCAGGGCGATGCCGACTTTCCGGCGAAGGGCGAGCGATGACATGGACGACTCCCGGGATTCTGCGGCCGCCATTGAACGGCCAGGCGGCATGATCCGCAATCTCTTCGTTACGGGCCTGGCCGTGCTGGGTCTCGCCGCCTGCGGCCAGTCGGCGCCGGCGCGGCCGCCCTGTCCGGCCGGCAAGGTCTGCCTGCAGTACGGCAACGCCTCCGAGCCGTTGACGCTGGACCCCCACCTGTCGACCGGCACGTGGGAGGACCGCATCCAGAGCGATCTGCTGGTCGGCCTCAGCCAGTCGGACCCCGAAGGCAAGCCGATCCCCGGCATGGCCGAGCGCTGGGACATCAGCCCCGACGGCCTGACCTGGACCTTTCATCTGCGCGAGGCGGTCTGGTCGGACGGCGCGCCGATCACCGCCGACGACTTCGTCTATTCCTTCCGCCGCCTGCTCGATCCGAAGACCGGGTCCGAATACGCCACCGTCTTCTATCTGGTGAAGGGCGCCCAGGCCGTGCACGAGGACGGGGCGCCGCTGGAGACGCTCGGCGTCACGGCCCCCGACCCGCGCACCCTGCGCATCGCGCTGACCCACCCCGCGCCCTACCTGATCGAGCTGGCCAAGCACCACACCATGTACCCGCTGCCCAGGCATGTCGTGGACCGCTGGGGCAAGGACTGGATCAAGCCCGAGCACTTCGTCGGCAACGGCCCCTACGTCCTCAAGGAATACCGCCTGGGCAACTACGTCAGGGCGGTGAAGAACCCGCGCTTCTGGGACGCCGCCAAGGTCTGCATCGACGAGGTCTACTACTACCCCACCAACGACGCGATCTCGGCCGAGCGGCGGGTGGCCCGCGGCGAGCTGGACGTGAACACCGACATCCAGTCCAACCGCATCGCCTTCCTGCGCAAGACCATGCCGGGCTATGTGCGGACCAACACCTGGCTCGGCGTCGCCTACCTGGCCTTCAACAACAATCCGAAGACCGGCTACCCGCCGTTCCGCGACCGGCGGGTGCGCCAGGCCCTGACCATGGCCATCGACCGCGACTTCATCGCCACCAAACTGCTGCGCGGCGGGCAGTTGCCGGCGGCCACCTTCACGCCGCCCGGCGTGGCCAACTATGGCGGCGCGGCGCCGCCCTATTGGGCGAACTGGTCGCTGGCGCGGCGCCAGGCGCGGGCCCGCCGGCTGCTGGCCGAGGCCGGCTATGGTCCGAATCGTCCGCTGAAGGTGGAGATCAAGCACCGCAACACGCCCGACCCGATGTTGTTCATGCCGGCCGTCCAGGCCGACTGGAAGGACATCGGGGTCGAGGTCAGCCTGGCCCAGGAAGAGACCCAGATCGCCTACGCCGACTACCGCGCCAGGGCCTTTCAGGTCGCCGACGCCGCCTGGATCGCCGACTACAATGACCCGGCCAGTTTCCTCGACCTGCAGCGCTCGTTCTACGGGCCGCAGAACTACAGCGACTATAACAACCCACGTTATGACGCCCTGATGGCCCGGGCGGACCAGGAGCCGGACGCGGTCAAGCGCGGCGGCTATATCGCCCAGGCCGAGCACATCATGCTCGAGGATGCCCCGGTCGCGCCGATCTACTTCTATGTGAACAAGAATCTCGTGCGGCCCGACATCACCGGCTGGGTCGATAACCTGCTGGATCATCACCGCACCCGCTGGCTGTGCATGAAGCCACGCTGAATTCGGTGACAGTTTGACAATTCGCTCCTGATCGCGAGCGTCCGATCCCCGGCGCGTCGATGAATTGTCAAACTGTCACCGAATTGGCCCCGTTCTCCCTTCCTCCTCGATGGAGGAAGGGTCGGGGATGGTGGTGTGGCCATGGTGAAACCGGAAGAGCGCGGTTGGGCGCCGGCGCCTTGCCGAGCCCACCATCCAGGCAGAGCGGCCACACCACCACCCAACCCTCCATCGAGGAGGAGGGCTATTCGTGGGCGACATCGTCCATATGCGATTCCCCTGGCTGACTGCGGGAAAGCGATTCGCCCACGGAGGGATTTGCGGGTCAGTTCTCGCCGCAGGAGGGTGTCAAGCGGTGAATCTCCGCCTCAATCAGGCCTCCGCGGCGACCCGCTGTTGCCAAAGTGCGACATTGCGGCGCCCGTTACGTGACGGTCCTGTAATGGTCGTTGACCGTCGTTTCGGTGGAGAGCAAGGATCGGACTAACCGGTCGCAAACTGCGCCCGGACGCCTATTCGTCCAGATTTTAGAGGGGGCGCGTTACCGGAACTGCCCGGGCCGCGCTGAACCGGAGGGAATAAGTTGAGGCTCCAAACCACGCGCGGTCGCCTGCTGGCGTCCACCATCATTTGCGGCGCGGCTCTCGCCGTCTCCGCGCCTGCCTTCGCGCAGGACACCGAAGTCGAAGCGGTCGTCGTCACCGGTTCGCGCATCCCGCAACCTAACCTGGTCGGCACCAGCCCCGTGACCCAGGTGACGTCGGAAGACATCACCTCGGCCGGCGTGACCCGCGTTGAAGACCTGATCAATTCGCTGCCGCAGGCCTTCGCGGCGCAAAACTCCTCCGTGTCCAACGGCGCCTCCGGTACGGCCACCGTCGATCTGCGCGCCCTCGGCTCGGTCCGCACCCTGGTGCTGATCGACGGCCGCCGCATGGGCTACGGCTCGCCCAACGACGCCGCCGCCGACCTGAACCAGATCCCCGGCGGCATGGTCGAGCGGGTTGAAGTGCTGACGGGCGGCGCCTCGGCCGTCTACGGTTCGGACGCCATCGCCGGCGTCGTGAACTTCATCATGAAGAAGGACTTCGAAGGCGTTCAGATCGACGCCCAGTACTCCTTCTACCAGCACAACAACGATTACGACGGCGTGGGCAACCTGCGCTCGGTTATCACCGCCCGCGCGGCGACCAACCCGAGCCAGTTCCAGCTGCCCGACTCCAACGTGATCGACGGTTACGGCAAGGAAATCACCCTGATGATCGGCGTGAACTCGCCGGACGACCGGGGCAACCTGACGGCCTACGCCACCTACCGCAACAACGACGCGATCCTGCAGGCCAACCGCGACTATTCGGGCTGCTCCATCGGCGCCCCGGCGGCGGCCACGCCAAACAACTTCACCTGCGGTGGGTCGAGCACGACCTATCCGGGCCGGTTCACGGACTTCGCGACGTTCGACTACACGATCAACCCGGCCACGGGCAACACGTTCCAGGCCTGGAACGGTGCGACCGACGTCTATAACTTCGGCCCGGTGAACTACTACCAGCGTCCGGACGAGCGTTACTCGCTCGGCGTGATGGGTCACTACGAAATCAACGAACACTTCGACGTGTTCACCCAGCTGATGTTTACCGACTACTCGACGGTCGCCCAGATCGCCCCGTCGGGCGACTTCTTCAACACCGCGACCATCAACTGCGGCAACCCGCTCCTGTCGGCCTCACAAAGTGGTCCGATCGCCGCCGGCGGTATTGGATGTACGCCGGCGATGATCGCGGCCGATACCTCGACGAGCGTGTATATCGGCCGTCGTAACGTCGAAGGCGGCGGTCGTCAGGACGACCTGCGCTACCAGTCGTTCCGTGGCGTGGTCGGCACCCGCGGCTCGATCGCCGAAGGCTGGAACTACGACTTCTCGGCCCAGTACAGCCGGGTCCAGCTGTCGCGCGTCTACCGCAACGACTTCTCGGTCACGCGCCTGAACCGCTCGCTGGACGTGGTCGATGTCGGCGGCACCCCGACCTGCCGGTCGGTTGTCAACGGCACCGATCCCAACTGCGTGCCCTACAACATCTTCACCATCGGCGGAGTCTCCGACGCCGCCCTGTCCTATCTGCAGACCCCGGGCATCCAGACCGCCTGGACGACGCAGCAGGTCGTGAGCTTTGCGGTCAACGGCGACCTTGGCAGCATTGGCCTGCAAAGCCCGTACGCCGACCGCGCGGTCCAGACCGCCTTCGGTGTCGAATATCGTCGTGACGGCCTGTCGTCCGAGACCGACAACACCTTCTCCACCGGCGACCTCGCCGGTCAGGGCGGCGCCACCATCGGCCTCAGCGGCTTCACGGAAAACTACGACATCTTCGCCGAAGTCGTGGTTCCGCTGATCGAAGGCAAGCCGATGGCCGAACTGTTGTCGGTCGAAGCCGCCTACCGCTTCTCCGACTACGGCAGCGGCGTGAACACCGACACCTACAAGATCGCCGGTGACTGGGCCCCGACCAGCGACGTGCGCTTCCGCGCCAGCTTCCAGCGCGCCGTTCGGGCGCCGAACGTCATCGAGCTGTTCACGGCCCAGGGCCTGAACCTGTTCGATATCGACGGCGATCCCTGCGGCCCGGTGACGGCCGGTGTGTTCCAGGCGACGCTCGCCCAGTGCCAGGCCACGGGCGTGCCCGCGGCTCAATGGCGCACGGGGGCCCTGACCAGCCCCGCTGGCCAGTACCAGTTCCTCCAGGGCGGCAACACGAACCTGGAGCCGGAATCGGCCGACACCTACACCTATGGTGTGGTGTTCACCCCCGGCTTCATCCCGGGCTTCAGCCTTTCGCTGGACTACTACAACATCGAAGTGACCAACCTGATCGGCACCGTCGGCGCCGACATCACCCTGACCGCCTGCTACGAAGACAACGACCCGGTCGCCTGCGCCCGCATCAATCGTAGCCCGCTCGGCCAGCTGTGGGTCGGTGGCGGCTACGTGACGGACACCAACACCAACATCGGTGGTCTCACGACCTCTGGCGTCGATCTGGTGTCCAGTTACCGCTTCAACCTGGACAGCCTCGGCATGTCCGACATGGGCGGCCTCTCGCTGAACTTCGTCGGGTCCTGGCTCGAGACGCACGAGACCGATCCGGGTTCGGGTCAGTCGACGTATGACTGCGTGGGCCTCTACGCCTGCGCCGGCAACACGCCCCGCCCGGAATGGCGTCACCGCGCCCGCGCGACCTGGGAAACCCCCTGGGATGCGTCGGTCTCGCTGACCTGGCGCTACATTGGCGAAGTCGAAATCGGCAACCCGGCCCGCATCGACAACGTGTTCGACGCCCAGAACTACTTCGACCTCTCGGGCACCTGGGAAGTGACGGACGGCGTGGCCCTCCGCGGCGGCGTCAACAACCTCTTCGACCGTGATCCGCCGCTGTCCTACAGCGTTGGCACGACCGGCAACGGCAACACCTACCCGCAGACGTACGACTCGATGGGTCGCTACATCTTCATGGGTGTGACGCTCGACTTCTAAGGCTCGCGAAAGCCTGAAGAAATCTGGGGCGGCGGACTTCGGTCCGCCGCCCATTTTCTTTGCGCTCCTTTAACCCCGTCATCCTCGCCCTTGTGGCGAGGACCCCTCGTTCAGCCGCAGGTGCGGCGCCCTGGCTTGACGGGTTCGGAACACGTCGAGAGGGGTCCTGGGCACAAGGCCCAGAATGACGGGGATTGTTGCGGCGTTCACCGAACCCCCGAATTCCTAAGCCTTCGACAGCGCGACGCGCCAGGCGATCAGATCGTCGCGCTCGGTGAGCGCCAGGCCGGCGCGGGCCGCGCGCTGGAGGAAGGTTTCGAGCGCCGCCGGGTCCATGGCGGCGGCCTGCTGGCTGCGATGGCGCTGGCGCCACGAGGCGTTGCCGAACTCGAACACGTCGATACGGGCCAGCGCGCTGGCGGGCTCGTAGGCCGCGACCCGCTCGGCGAGGTCCGCCAGATAGCCGACGAGATAGCGCGCCGACTCGAAGGCCGGCGTGGGCTCGAGCCGGGCGCCCGCCCGCTTGACGGCGTCGCGGAAGGCGTCCTCGGCCGCGCGCGCGGCGGGGGCGGGCAGACGTTTCAGGTGTGCGGTGAAGGCCCGGCGCGCCTGGCGGATCGCGGCGCCGTCGCCCAGCACCTTGTCGTGCGCGGCCGCCTGCTCGGCCGTCGAGCGGGTCACCGCGCTGCTGGCGTGATGGATCAGCATCAGGGCGCGGCCGCCCGGCTTCAGCACGCGCGCCAGTTCGGCCAGGCCAGCCGCGTGTCGGCGTATTTGATGCCGAACTGGGACGACGCGCCGTCGAAATGCGCGGTCGGAAACGACAGTTTCTCCAGCGGCGCCGACCCGATCAGCGTGTATCCGGCGGGGGACTTTCCCGCCATCGGGCCGAGGTCGGCCTGATCCACGCCGACCACCTCGAACCCTCGCTCGCCCGAGGCCGACACGGCCGCCGCGTGACCGGCCACCTGGCCGCCGCCCGTGGCCAGGTCGAGCAGCCGCGCGCCCGGCGCGAACGATCCGAAAAAGTCGAGCCACACGGGCGCCGCGTCGAACGCCTTGCCGCCGGGCCGGTTGTCCAGCGTCATGACCTCCGCGCGACCGCTCCGCCAGTATTCGCTCCAGTGCCAACCGGGCCGTTTCGGGGACGACGGCGAACGGCTCATGACGGCTCCCTGGAATTCGGTGACAGTTTGCGAATTGCCGCCCGTCTGGCCGGCCGCGCATCCGCAATTCGTAAACTGTCACCGAATTCCACCGAATTCCGAATTCAAGCACGAAAAAGGGCGGGGATCGCTCCCCGCCCTTCGTCTCGACCGCCGCGAAGCGGAGAGGGCTACAGCCCCCCCGGCCCGCAGTCGGTGCGCAGGTAGTCGTCGATGGCGGCCAGCACCTCGCCGGTCTGGCCGGCTTCCCACAGGATGTACTGGTGCCCCATGTCCTTGAGCGTCAAGAACTTGACGGGCTTGCCGGCGCTACGCAGGGCGTTGACGAACCGCTCCGACTCCTCGATCGGCACGGTGACGTCCCGGTCCCCATGATAGAGGAAGACCGGAATGGAGACCTTGTCCGCTTCCTGGATCGGCGACATGCCATCGACGGCGGGCAGTTGGAATTCCCGCCCGAAGCGGCTTTTGTTGATCAGTTCGCGGAACCGATCGACAGAGGCCACGCCCGCGCCGGCGACGGCGCATTGATACAGGCCGTTGGGCCGCACCGACGCCGCCATCGCGGCATAGCCGCCATAGGAATAGCCGTGCATGACGATGCGGTCGGGCGCGGCGATGCCCTGGGCGATGAGCCATTTGGCGCCGTCGTCCTTGTCGTCCTGCATCGTCAGCCCCCACTGGGCGTCTCCCGCGCGCCACAGCTTCTGGCCCCAGCCCTGCGAGCCCCGGAACTGAGGTTGAAGCACCGCATAGCCCCGCGAAGCGAAATATTGCACCCAGCCGCTGCTGTCCCAGCCCATGCTGTCCCGGCCCCACGGGCCGCCGTGAGGATGGATGATGGTCGGATAGGGACCGGGGCCATAGATATCCTTCCGGGGCGTGGTCAGAATGCCTGGGATCATCAGCCCGTCCCGCGCGCGGTACTGCACCAGTCGGGTATCGCCCAGTGTCGTGGTGTCGAACCAGGGGCGAGACTTACCCAGCAGCGTCAATTTTACGCCGTCGGTGAGGAGGTAGTATTCCGCCGGCTGGCGTGGCCCGCTCTTGACGGCCACGATGTAGCGCAGGTCGTCCGACCAGTCGGCGATGCGAATATCCACGCCGTCCGGGGTCGCGTACCGGCTTACTTCATTGGTGGCGACATCTGTCCAGCTGACGGGAACGGTCTTGATTCCAAGAGCCTGGCGCAGGCCCTTCTCCAGGCCGGCCATCTTCTCGTCGGTCCAGTAGATCCGGCCGGTTTCAGCCTGATACGAGAAGCCGAGCACCCGCCCGTCGCGAGCGAAGATCGGTCCGCCGGCATCGAACAGTTTGTGTTCGAAGACCGGCTCTAGGAACTTCCGCGCGGCGATGTCGTATTCATAGATCGCCGACTTGTCGCGCCCGGCGTTGGAGCGGACGTAGATGACGTTGGGGTCGGCGGTGAAACCCACCACCTCCTTGGGCTCCCGGTCCTTGGCGTACCAGCGGAAATGCTCGACCCACTGGCTGCTGCCGGCGGCGCGGATCCACTGGGCGAGGTAGACCGCGCCGTTCTCGAATCCGACCGACTGTCGGGCGCGAATTTCGCCGTCGAGGTCGGTCTGTTCCTCCCCGTACTTGTCCGAGCCGATGTAAAGACGGCGCGCGGCGTTGGTGTAGACGTCGATCTTGTAGACGTCCGTCGAGCCGGAGAAGGGGCTCCTCTTTCCGACCAGAATGCTGCGCGGGTCGTTCGGCAGCGAGTCGAGCAGGAAGCTGGTTGCCGGAATTTCCTCGTTGATCGATTCGCCAAAGGGCAGGCGCCAAGTCTTCCCCTCGATGTCGGTGATGTAGTCCAGAATCAGGTGTCGTTTCTGGGTGCCGCCACCCTGGGTCAGGGTCGTCGTCCAGGTTTGCCGCACGGTCACGAGCAGGCGGTCGTTCTTGATGAAACTCACGCCCTGGCAGGTCGCGCGCTCATTGCAGGCGAGATAGACCGGCGGCTTCTCGGGCTGGTCCGTGCGCCAGATAGTGACGTAGGGCGTCTTGCCGTCCGGCGACGTGATGGCGGCGATATGTTTGCCGTCGGGAGAGATGTTCACGCCACGAATCGCGGCCTCGCGGCCGAAGTCCTCGGCGCTTGGCGGGCGAGCCCCGGTCGCGGCGGGCGCGGTCGTCGATGGTTGCGCCTGGCCCGGCGCTGCGAAGGCCAGGCCGACGACCGTCAGGGCGGCGGCGAGGCAAAGAGAGCGGAATTGCGGCGTCACGGTGACCCCTCGAAAATGGTTTTCGCTCGCCGGTCACGGGAATCATTCCCCTGTGACGTCGAAAACGGCGGTCGAGCGCGGCCGACTGGCGGCCCATTGGCGTACAATCTAACCGCTCCGGGCGTTTCGCCAAGCTGATCTTGCCTTTCCCCTTTTGTAAGCATTTGGGGCAGGGCATGCCCGTCGTTGGGGAAACTGTGGCGGGATTGTTACGCCGGGATGGCTATGGGGCGAAATTGCGTCATCAATGTTGTCGAAGGCTTCGAAGCTGCTAGGTTCGCTGCACCGCGCGGGATGTGTGTCCCGTGAGCGGCCGCCTGCCGGCCGTTGAATCATCGGGCTACTGGGGATTAGAAACCAAATGCTGGACCGCAAGCTTCTTCTGGGCACGACCGTGATCGCCGGCTTCGCCGCCGCGCTCGCCGTCGCCACGCCCACCGTGTCGTTCGCTCAGACGACGCCTCCCGCCGCCACGGACGACGACACTGAAGTCGAAGCCCTGGTCGTCACCGGTTCGCGCATCAAGCGCACCGAGTTCACCAGCTCCGCTCCGATCCAGGTGATCACGTCGGAACAGTCCACGCTCGAAGGCCTGGTCGGCACCGCCGAAATCCTTCAGTCCTCGTCGATCGCCAGCGGCTCGTTCCAGGTGAACAGCCAGCTGACCGGCTTCGTCACCGATGGCGGCCCCGGCGCGAAGACGCTGTCGCTGCGCGGCCTGGGCGCCAACCGCACCCTGATCCTGCTGAACGGTCGCCGCCTCGGCCCGGCCGGCACGCGGGGCACGGTCGGACCGATCGACCTGAACGTCATTCCGGGATCGGTCATCGAGCGGACGGAAATCCTTAAGGACGGCGCGTCGTCGATCTACGGCTCCGACGCCGTCGCCGGCGTGGCCAACATCATCACCCGGACCAACTTCGACGGTCTGGAACTCAGCGTCTACGGCACCCAGCCCTTCGAAGAGGGCGGCGAAGAGTACCAGATCAACGGTTCCTGGGGTAAAACCTTCGACCGCGGATACGTCAACGTGTCCGCCGACTGGTACAAGCAGACGGTCCTGCGCCGCGCCGACCGCGACGATCTGGCCTGCACCTCGGACTATCTGTTCACGGCCGACCGCTCCACTCGCGTCGATTACCCCAACACCGATCCGGGTCAGATCTCCGGTAACGACGCTCACAAGTGCAACAACCTGTTCAGCCGGGTGCTGCGCACGGGCGTGGGCGACCTGATCTATCCGGACGCCGGCGTCACCTACCCGACCGTCGCCCAGGGCAACAGCTTCGGCGGCGTGGCCATTCCGTTCGGCCTGGTGCGTCAGCGCCGCGCCGGCTTCCCGGCCACCTACCCCTACGCCCACATGGACGCCTGGCCCGCCGCCCGCGCATCGGCGATCAGCCCCACGGAGCTGACCACCTTGTTCGCCACCGGCGGCTTCGACCTGACGCCGACCACGGAACTCTACGGCGAGTTCCTGTTCAACCGTCGCGAGTCGACCCAGTACGGCGCCCGTCAGTTCTTCCCGAGCGTCAGCGCCACCAACGGCAACATCCCCGTGGGCTGGGCCGCGGCCTTCGGCGGTTTCCTGCCGATCATCCCGCTCAAGTCCGACCGTGACCAGGAAGTGAACTACTGGCGCGGCGTGGTCGGCGTTCGTGGCGACTTTGGCGCCATGCTGTCCGGCTGGGACTGGGACATCTACTATCAGTACAGCAGCTCGGACGCCGACTACGGCACCGACATCATCTACAACGATCGCGTGGCGGCCACGACCGCCGGCGCCGGCAGCACCTGTAACCAGGCCACCATCACGATTTCGGGCGGCAACTGCGCCGACCTGCCCGGTGGCATTCCGTGGGTCAGCGCCCGCATCCTCAACGGCGACTTCAACGCCGCCGAGCAGGCCTTCCTGTTCACTCACGAGGTCGGCAACACCACCTACACCCAGTCGGCGGTGGAAGGCTCGGTTTCGGGCGACATCTTCACCCTGCCGGCCGGCCCCGTGGGCCTGGCCCTCGGCTTCTCCTGGCGCGAGGACGAAATCGACGACACCCCCGGGCTGAACGAGCGCAGCGGCAACCTGTGGGGCTCCACCTCCGCCGGCCGCACCGCCGGTACGGATACGGTGAAGGAACTCTTCGGTGAAATCGGCGTGCCGATCTTCAAGGGCCTGCCGGGGATCGAAAGCCTCGATTTCCAAGGTTCGTACCGCTACACCGACTATGACAGCTACGGCTCCGACTCGACCTACAAGGTCGGTCTGAACTGGCAGATCACGCCGTCCTGGCGGATCCGGGCCACCGACGGCACCTCGTTCCGCGCCCCGGCGCTGTACGAACTCTATCTGGCCAACCAGACGAGCTTCCTCAGCCAGACGGCCATCGATCCGTGCATCCTGTACGAAACGAGCGGCGATCCGCAGCTCCAGGCCAACTGCGCGGCCGCCGGCGTGCCGGTGGGCTACACCGGGCTGGGCACCAGCAGCGCCACCATCACCACGGGCGGCGGCCTCGGCATCCTCAAGGCCGAGACGTCCGAAGCCCAGACGGTGGGTGTGATCTGGACCCCGAGCTTCATCGATCTGTCGGTGGCGGTCGATTACTTCGAGATCCAGGTCAACGACGAGATCCGGCAGTTCGGCTCGGGCAACATCGCCGCCCAGTGCTACAACTCGCCGACCTTCCCGACCGATCCGTTCTGCTCGTTGATCGTCCGCAACCCGGGCGTCAACCCGCCGGGCGGCGCCGGCCCCAACGCGATCCAGAGCGTCAACAACAGCTATGTGAACGTGGCGGAGCAGATCAACCGTGGTCTCGATCTCACGGTCCGCTACCAGCACGAGTTCGACTTCGGCACCCTGACCTCGGACGCCCAGTTCACCTGGCAGTTCGAGGACGTGGTGGAACTGCTGGCCGGCGCGGCCACCGAAGCCTACAACGGCAGCACGTTCAGCTATGACGGCCCGGACTTCACCGGCACGCTCCGGACCCGGTTCGATCGGGGGGATTGGACGGCCACCTGGACCACCGTCATGCTGGGCAAGGGCTCGGACACGGAAATCTATGGCGGCGACGTGTTCGGCTCGTCGGTCTACGGCCAGCCGGTCTACTTCAAGCAGTACACCGAGTTCACGGCCTACCATCACCTGTCGCTGCGTCGGAAGTACAACGACTGGACCTTCCTCGTCGGCGTTCGCAACGTCTTCGACGAACGTCCGCCGTCGCAGTCGAGCGGCCAGTTCCGTATCGGCACCGCCGCCAACGGCAACTACGATCTGATCGGCCGCCGGGCCTTCTTCGAGATCACCAAGAAGTGGTAAGCCGGTAGCCTATCGAGACATCGGGCGGCGGGGGAAACCCCGCCGCCCTTTTCTTTTGCCCCGGTCGGCGATAGGCCAAACCATGCCTTCCCAGACCGCCACGCTGATCGCCCGCGCCCGTGACCACTATCGCGGGGGCCAGGTTCGCGACGCGCATGGCCTGTGCGTCCAGGCCCTGCGGGCCGATCCTCGCGCCGCGGCGGCCTATGGCCTGCTGGGCGAGATCGCGGCCGACCATCGCACCTTCGACAAGGGCGAGGACCTGTTCCGCCGCGCCTGGGCCCTGGCGCCCGCCGATGCCGCTTTCGGCGCCGGCCTGGCGCGCTGTCTGCTCGGCCTCAACCGGGAAGGCCCGGCGCTGGCCGCCGCCGAGCGGGCGCTGGCGCTCGGCTCCACCGACGCCCAGGTGTTCGACACCCTGGGCGTGGTGTTCAGCCGCACGGGACGCCAGGACCTGGCGGCGACCGGTTTCCGCGCGGCCCATCGGTTGGCGCCGACCCGGCCGGGTTACCTGCTGAACCTGGGCTGGGCCGAGCAGTATCTGGGCGACTTCGCGGCCGCCGAGGCCGCCTGGCGACGCTGCATCGCGCTGGATCCGGACAACGACCGGGCCATCTCGGCCCTCGTGCAGATGGTCCCGCAGACCGCCGATGACCATTTTACCGGCCAGCTGCGGCGGCTGTTCGCCCAGGCGGCGGGCGACGCGGACCGACAGCTGCGCATCGGCCACGCCCTGGCCAAGACGCTCGAGGACCAGGGCGACGCGATCGGCGCGTTCGACTGGCTGGTCCGGGCCAAGGCCGCGAAGACGGGGGCCGCCACTGGCCTGGCGGCCTGGCAGGCCGAGCTGTTCGCGGCCGCCCGCGCCACGGCCCCCCGCCCGATCACGACGCCCACGAGCCTGGTCCAGGACGCGCCGGTCTTCGTCTTCGGCCTGCCCCGCAGCGGCACGACCCTGGTCGAGCGGATCATCTCCAGCCATCCGGCCGTGGTCTCGGCCGGCGAGCCGATGGACCTGGCCATCATCGCCCGGCGGCTGGCCGGGGCGCCGACGCGCGAGTTGATCGACGGCCCGACGCTGCGAGCGGCGACGGGCGGGGACATGGCGCGGCTCGGCGCCGACTATGTCGCCGCCATCCGGGCGCGGCACGGGAACGCGGAGCGGTTCACCGACAAGACGCCGTTGAATTTCCTCTACGCCGGCCTGATCCACGGGGCCCTGCCGAATGCGCGGATGGTCTGCCTGCGCCGCCATCCGGTCGACAGCTGCCTGGCGATCTTCCGCCAGCTGTTCGCCACCGGCTTCGCCTATTACGACTGGGTCTACTCGCTGGAGGCGACGGCGCGGTTCTATCTGGCGTTCGAGGACCTGGTCGCCCACTGGCGCGCGACCCTGCCGGCCGACCGGTTCCGCGAGGTGGCCTACGAGGACGTGGTGGCCGACCAGGCGGGCCAGGCGCGGGCGCTGCTGGCCTGGCTGGACCTGCCGTGGGACGACGCGGCGCTGGCGCCGCACGAGAACGCCGCGCCCGTGGCCACCGCCAGCGCCGCCCAGGTGCGCCGCCCCGTCTACGCCAGCTCCGTCGGGCGCTGGAAACGCTATGGCGACCGGCTCAAGCCGCTGACCGACATCCTCGTCGCCGGCGGCGCGATCTCCGCCGACGAGGTCGAGGCGGGCTGATCCTCCCCATCGGGGGAGGTGGATCGCCGTCAGGCGAGACGGAGGGGGTCCGCTCAGATCCCGGGGGACCCCCTCAGTCCGCCTTGCGGACAGCTCCCCCAAGGGGGGAGCATCCAGAATTCCTTAATGGACCGGCGTCGGGGCCAGAACCGCGGCGCCGGACGGGCGCGCGCGCAGCCGCGCCGTGGCCATTTCGTCGAGGATCGCCGAGGCTCGCGGATCGCCCATCACCCAGCCCGCCGCCGCCAGCGTGCGCAGCGAGGTCGAGCTGACGCCGAAGAACTTCTCGAACGCCTCGAACGGTGAGCTGACCCCGCCAATGTGGCGGATGCGGACCTCGCCCTTGACCCCGGCCAGGGCCTTGGCCCGGTCGATGGCGTCATAGTAGCCGCCCAGGCGATCGACGAGGTGCAGCTGGCGCGCCTGGACCCCGGTCCAGACCCGGCCCTTGGCGATCTGGCGCACCCGGTCGGCCGGCAGGCCGCGGCCCTCGGAGACCCGGGCGATGAAGCCGTCGTAGATATGGTCCATCCACCGCGAGAAGGCCGCGCGCTGGTCGGGCGTGAACCCGCCAGCCGTGCCGAAGGCCCCGGCGTACTCGCCGCCGACCGCGGTCGAGCGCACGTCGATGCCAAATCGCGCCAGGGCGTCGCCAAGCGCGAACTTGCCGCCGTAGACGCCAATGGAGCCGGTCAGGGTGGTCGGCTGGGCGACGATTTCGTTGGCCTGGGAAGAGATCCAGTAGCCGCCCGAGGCCGCATAGGTTCCCATGCTGACGACCACCGGCTTGCCGGCCTTCCTGGCGGCCTTCACGGCGGCCAGGATCTGTTCGGACGCGGTGTCCGAGCCGCCGGGGGACGAGACGCGGAACACGATCGCCTTGACGTCCTTGTTGCCGATCGCCTCGTAGAAGGCGTCGGAGACGTCGTCGGACCAGACCGTGTCGTCGCCGGAGAACGGATTTCCGCCGCCGCCGCGCCCGGTCATGATCGGGCCCTCGGCGCCGATCACCGCGATGACCGGCTTGCCGCCCAGGCCACCCGCCGCCCGCTCGCCGCGCAGGGCGTGGCCCATGTAGTCGTCGAACTCGACCAGCTTGGCCTTGCCGCCGACCCGGGCGATCAGGGCGTCGGAGGCCTCGCGCACCTGGCCGACGCGGTCGATCAGGCCCCGGGCCATGGCGTCCTGCGCCGAATAGGGACCCGCCTCGACGGCGCGCACGAAGGCCACCGGCTCCTTCTTGCGGTCGATAGCCGCGGTCAGCACCCCGGTGCGGTAGATCGAGCCCATCCAGGCCGTCTCCGATTCGCGGTGCGCCGGCGTGTAGTCGCTGTAGAGGTAGGGGTTGACGGCGTTCTTGTACTCCTGGCGCTGCTCGTAGTCGGCGCGCACGCCGTACTTGTCGAAGAAGCGCTTGAAGAAAAAGTCCTCGCTGACCATGCCGACGGCCTGGAACGAGCTGTCCGGCTGCATCCACAGCGAATCAGTCGCCGCGCCCAGCATGTAGGTCGAGGTGATCACGCCGGACGGATAGAGGCCCTGGCTGTGCGCCCAGACCGGCTTGCCGGCCTTGCGGAAGTGCAGGAAGGCCAGGCGCAGCTCGTCGGCCGCCGCCGGCGCCATGCCGCCCTCGGGCAGGCGCACGAAGATCGCCTTCACCTTGTCGTCGGTCTCGGCGTGCCGCAGCGTCTCGATCACCGAGACCACTGACAGGCCCGATCCGCCGAACGCGGCGAACGGGTTCTGTGGATCCTGGTCGGTCAGCCCGCCGCGCAGGTCCAGTTCCAGCACGGCCTGGGCCGGGGTGGTGTCCCTGGGCTTGCTGGCCGCCCCGATCATCGATCCGATGACCAGAAGGGGAATGAGCACGAAGAACAACACCAGGCCCGCGAACACGCCGGCCATGGTCAGGAGGAACTGCTTCATCGGGAACCCCGGGTGGACTGAACGCTCACGCTATATGGGTGGGCGTTTGCGTCAAATGAACACGGGAACACACTCCCCGCGAAATCGTTCTGAATCAGGATTTCGCGGGGCGCGGGAAAGATGGTCGGAGTGAAAGGATTCGAACCTTCGACCCCCGCCTCCCGAAGACGGTGCTCTACCAGACTGAGCTACACTCCGATGCAAGGAGGCGGCTTATAGACACGACTTCGCGGCTCCGCAAGCGACCTCAGAAAGGCATTCGCACGACGTTGCATCCCGTCCGCGCCTGCGCTATCTGACCCGCCTCGCGTCGCCCGGTTCGCCGGGCCGCGCCGTTCCTGCTGGGGAATGGTGTAATGGTAACACAGCGGTTTTTGGTACCGTCATTCTAGGTTCGAGTCCTAGTTCCCCAGCCAACTCTTCCCCGAACGATCGAGATTTCGATTCCGGCTCCGGCCCCCGGGGCGACCGCCGCCGCCCGCGCCCGGCGCCGGCCAGGGCGTCGGGCGCGGTCTGAGCGCCGCTATCCGATCTTCAGACGCACGAACGCCATCCCGCCGCCGGTGTCGCCGTAGCTGGCCGACAGGGGCGAGGGGATGTCGAAGCCGTTGATCAGGGCGCCGACGCCCAGCTTGATGTCGTCGCTGAGCCGCCAGTCGTGGATCGCCCCGATCGAGATCTTGCGCACGGTGTAGACCGAGGGCGGGGCCAGCTCGGCCTGGTCGATCTGCTCGGCCCGCGCGAACAGGGTCCAGGCGTCGTTGAACCGGATCGCGCTTTCGAACAACCAGGCGTCCAGCGTCTCGCCGTCCTTGTCCTTGCGGGCCCAGGCGGCGGTGGCCGAGGCGAAGCCGGCGCTGCCGAAGGCCCGGCCGTAGAGGGCGCTCAGCGACACGCGCTGCTCATCGACCAGCGGCTCGAGCGCCTCCGGGCTGGTGATGTCGGCCCAGCTGGCCTGCAACGACCAGTTTTCGCTCGGGTTGAAGCTGACCCGCGCCGACCGGGAATCGAGGTCGCCGGTCTCGATGTCCCAGCGGTTCTGGTCGGGCTCGCGGCCGCGGAAGGTGGAGGCCTCGACCTTCCAGCGATCCCAGGTAAAGCCGCCGGTCACCACGCCGAACGTCACATGGGTCGAGTCGAACCAGTGGTGGCTGATCGGCGCCTCGGGGATGTCCATGGCCGCGCCGCGGTGCATGAAGACCGGCGGGCCAAAGGCCGGCTCGCCGGGCAGGCCGCCATAGACGAACAGGCTGCCCTTGTCGCCGACCGGCAGGCTGTAGCTGGCCGACAGCTCCATGAACAGGTCGTGCGGGTGCTGGCGATCGACCAGATGGGTCACCCCGTCGGCCGTCTCGCCCGTGGCCAGCAGTAGGGGGTAACCCTCGGGGCCCATGAACGGGTCCGGGCTGACCATGGCCCGCAGCTGCAGCTTGCCGGGGCCCAGGTCGCGCGAGGCCATGCCCATCAGCATGCCGGCGGCGAACGACCGGCTGTCGCCGCGCGAGCCGGACTGATCGCTGGCGACGGCGTTGAACACGCCGTGGACCATGACCATCCAGTCGTCGGCCGACAGGTGGAGGCCGCCGTGTGGCGTCGCGTCCGGCTGCCAGGCCGTGCCGCCGGCGTCGCGGTCGGGAAGGTAGGGGCCCAGCGCGCTGGTCATCGCGCCGGTCGGCATGATGTCGTCATCATCGACGTCTGTACCGGGTTTGGCCGGCTCGGGCATCGTCATGCCGTCGTGCAGGCCGTGGTCCTGCGCGAAGGCGGCGGGGGCGAGCGTCAGGCTGGCGGCGAGGGTGGTCGCGAACAGGCGCGTGCGGATAGCGGGGGTCATCGGACCCTCCTTCTGTCTGAAAATTCCAATAGCGGCGTGAAGGTTCAGACGCGAAGGCGGGGAGGGCCAGGGTCTGGCGAGGTCAGACGGCCTTCCCGCTCGTGGTCGAACGCCGCATAGACCGGACGCTGCGCGGGCAGGACCCGCCGCATGGGGACCACGTCGGCGGGCGCCGGCATGCAGCCGATGCAGCAGGTCATCGCGGCCTGGGCCGGAACGGACTTGCCGTGATCGGCGGGCGCCTCGTGACAGGGCGGCTGGCTGGCCGGCATGGGCATGGCCCGCGCGGCTCCGCCGACGGCGAACAGCGTCGCGATCACGATCAGGGCGAAGGTCCGCAGGGCCAGCATGAGGGGGAACCTAGGGAGCGGAGGGTGCGATAGCAATGCGTCCTTCGAGACGCTCGCCTGAAGCTCGCTCCTCAGGATGACGAGCATGGATGGGCTTCAAAGGTCTTCGTCATGGTGAGGAGCGGACCCTCAGGTCCGCGTCTCGAACCACGCAACCCTACCCCCCGCCCAGCGGCGGCCCCGGTCCGTCCGGCAGGGTCTCCGTCCCGCCGTTCAGCGGCTTCGTCATCATCACGATGTCCATCCACCGGCCCAGCTTGAAGCCGACGCCCTTGATCACCCCCTGGACCTCGAAGCCCAGCGACCGGTGCAGGGCGATCGAGGCGGCATTTTCCGAGCCGCCGATGACCGCCATCAGCTGGCGCAGGCCCAGCTGCTCGCAATCGGCGATCACCCGGGTCAGCAGCGCCTTGCCCAGGCCCCTGCCCTTGGCCCAGGGCGCCACATAGACGCTGTCCTCGGCCGTGTAGCGATAGCCGGTGCGGGGCCGGAACGGCGAGGCGTAGGCATAGGCGGCGACCCTGCCGTCCAGCTCGGCGACATGGTAGGGCAGGCCCCTGGCGACGACCGCCGCACGGCGGGCGGCCATCTCCGCGGCGTCGGGCGGGATCTCCTCGAAGGTGCCCGGGCCATGCAGACAGGCGTCGCCGTAGATGGCCGCCAGGGCCTCGGCGTCGTCCGCCGTCGCCGCGCGCAGGATCATCCCTTCATCCATCCGCGATCCACCGCCCAGACCGCGAAGGCGTAGTCCAGCGCGATCTCCTTAAGGAAGTCGAACCGGCCCGAAGCGCCGCCGTGGCCCGCCTCCATGTTGATCTTCAGCAGCACCGGATTGCCGCTGGTGGTGTGATCGCGCAGCTTGGCGATCCACTTTTCCGGCTCCCAGTAGGTCACGCGCGGATCGGACAGGCCGCCGGTCGCCAGCACGGCCGGATAGGCCTTGGCCGCCACCTGGTCGTAGGGGCTGTAGCTGAGCATGTAGTCGTAGGCTTCCGGGTCCTCGATCGGGTTGCCCCACTCGGGCCATTCGGGCGGCGTCAGGGGCAGCGAGGTGTCGCTCATGGTGTTGATCACATCGACGAACGGCACCGCCGCGATGATCCCGGCCCACAGGTCCGGCCGCATGTTGGTCACCGCCCCCATCAGCAGACCGCCCGCCGAGCCGCCATAGGCGACCGTGCGCTCCGGCTTGCCATAGCCGTTGGCGTGCAGGTGTTCGGCGCAGGCGATGAAGTCGGTGAAGGTGTTCTTTTTCCTGAATTTCTTGCCGTCGAGGAACCAGCTCCAGCCCTTTTCCGCCCCGCCGCGGGGGCAGGCGGTGGCCCAGATCCAGCCGCGGTTCACCAGACTCAGATTGCGGATCGAGAAGTTGGGCTCCTGCGAGATGCCATAGCTGCCATAGCCGTAGAGCAGCAGCGGGGCCGAGCCGTCGAGCGTCGTCCCCTTCTTCATCAGCACGAAGATCGGCACCTCCGCCCCGTCGGGCGCGCGGGCGTTCAGGCGGCGGGTCTCGTAGTCGGCCGGGTTGTGGCCGGACGGGATCTCCTGCGTCTTGCGCAGGGTCCGCTGCCGGCTGGCCAGGTCGTAGTCGATCCACTGCCGGGGCGTGGTCATCGAGGTATAGGTGAAGCGCAGCGTGGCGGTGTCGTACTCATGGCCGCCCTCGAGCCCCAGGGCGTAGGCCGCCTCGTCGAAGCTGACGACATGCTCCTGGCCGCCCCGGGCCGTGATCACGATGCGGTTGACCGCATCGACCTTCTCCAGCCGCGCGAAGTGGTCGCGGAACGGCATCGTGCCCAGGATCAGGGTCCCGGGCGCATGGGCCACCCAGTCGGTCCAGCCGGCCTTGCCTGGCTTGTCCTCGGGCGCGGTGACCAGCTTGAAGTCCACCGCGCCGTCGGCGTTGGTGCGAATGACGAAATGGTCGTTCCAGTGGTCGATGTCATAGCGCACGCCGACCTGGCGCGGCTCGACGACCCTGGGCGCTGCGGTCGGGTTCGAGGCGGGGATCAGCCAGGCTTCGCTGGTCTCCTGGTTGCCGCAGCCGATGACGATCCACTGGCGCGACTGGGTGACGCCCGCGCCGATGAAGAAGCCCTCGTCCGGCTCGTCGTAGACCAGCACATCGTCCTTCGCCGCGCCGCCGACCGGGCGGCGGAAGACCTTGGCCGGCCGACCGTTGTCGTCGCGCAGGGTCCAGAAGATCCACTTCGAGTCGGGCGAGAAGACGAAGTCGGACACGCTCTCGACCGGCTCGCCGACCATCTTGCCGGTGACGATCTCGCGCACATGGATGCGGTAGACTTCCGAGCCCTGCTCATCGACGGCCCAGCCATAGTGCAGGTGGTCGGCCGTGTGGCTGGCCGATCCGACCTGGTAGAAGGCCTTGCCCTTCGACTCGGCCTCCTCGTCGAGCAGGATGACTTCGCCCGTCGCCTGGCCTTTCGGCCGCCGCGCGTGGATCGGGTGCTGGGCGCCTTTTTCGTAGCGGATGTAGTATTCCCAGGGGCCGTCGGGGTTCGGCACGGAGGCGTCATCCTCCTTGATGCGGCCCTTCATCTCCTCGAACATCGTCGTCTGCAGCGCCTCGGTCGAGGCCAGCATCGCCTTGGTGTAGGCGTTCTCGGCGGTCAGGTGTTCCCTGACCTCGGCCTTGATCAGCGACGGATCGCGCAGCACCTTCTGCCAGTTGTCGTCCTTCATCCAGGCGTAGTCGTCGATCCGCACCCGCCCCAGCTGTTCAGTGCGCAGGGGGATCTTTCGGGCGACGGGCGGGACGGGTTTTGCGGTGGCGGACATGGCGCTCCGGGGCAGGGTGCTGGTGATCGCGGTGGCCGCGGTGGCGGCCAGAAGGTTTCGCCGGTTCATGAATCAACTCTCCGGGTGCGGCAGGACGCCAGCTTGTGCGTCGCGGTGGTTCTGGTCAAATGATCGGGCATCATCGAGACGGGTGAAACAGCCCGCAGTCAGAGCGTACAGGCGGGGGCGTCGATGGCTTGGGACCTTTCAGTCGATCTGATCCAGGCGACGGTTCAGCTTGAGCAGCCGCTGGGCGACGGGACGCGCACGGTCGGCACCGGCTTCCTCGTCAATGCGCCCACGCCCGACGGCGCCCCGCGCATCGTGCTGGTCACCGCTGGGCATGTGTTCGACAGGATGCCGATCGCCACGGCCAGGGTCGGCTTTCGCGCGCGGCAGTCGGACGGCGGCTGGCGCTACGATCCCGAACCGCTGACCATCCGCGCGGATGGCAGGCCGCTGTGGACCCGCCATCCCGATCGCGACGTCGCCGCCATCGTCATCGAGGCGCCGCCGGAATTCGCCCGGGCGGCCATCCCTTTGGCCTGGCTGGCCGGTGACGAGACCTTCACCAAATACGCGCTGGGTCCGGGCGACGAGATGATGGCGCTGGGCTTTCCGCGCGGGCTGGCGGCCAACCAGGCGGGGTTCCCGATCCTGCGGTCGGGCCGGGTGGCCTCCTGGCCGCTGGCCCCGTCGGCGGCCTTTCCCACCTTCCTGCTCGATTTCAGCGTCTTCCCGGGCAATTCCGGCGGGCCGGTGTTCATGGCCCAGGGCGCGCGCCGCCGGCCCGGCGCGGCCGAGGCCCAGGAAGTGCAGTTCATCGCCGGCATGCTGACCCAGCAGGTCGAGCTGTCCGGCGAGCGGCTGGAGATCGGCATCGTCACCCAGGCCCGCTTTATCCGCGAGGCGATCGCCATGCTGGACGGCGTGGCGCCGCCGGTTCGGCAGCCGGCCGAGCCGCCGCCGGCGGGCTCCAGGGCGGCCTCGGCCGAAGAGGTCGCGGAACCCTGACGCTCCCCGACGGTTATCCCCGCGGGCGTTTCCGGACGCCATCGCCATGCAGGGAGCAGCGCCATGTGGGACCGTATCGAAGGCTCGTGGAAAGAGATGACCGGCAAGGTCAAGGAGCAGTGGGGCAAGCTCACTGACGACGACCTGACCGTCGTGGCCGGCAAGCGCGACCAGTTGGTCGGCAAGATCCAGGAACGCTACGGCTACGCCAAGGACAAGGCGGAGCATGAGATCAGCGCCTTCGAGCGCCGGATGCAGGAAGGCCGGTCCTTCAAGGAATAGTCGGCCCTTTGACGGGACAGACACCGCCGGTGTCTGTCCCTGTCAGGGCGACTACCCGCCGTAGAT
>Ga0172380_10000624_pt1 | contig 66112 bp, 68 predicted proteins | sample Leawe162metaG_FD_119747 | JGI IMG/M metagenome (GOLD analysis project Ga0172380, IMG submission 119747) | Leachate microbial communities from a municipal landfill in Southern Ontario, Canada - Leachate well 162 metaG | ecosystem: Engineered > Solid waste > Landfill > Unclassified | place... | reverse complement strand
TGATGGCGAAGAAAAGCTTCGGCGTCTCAAGGCAATGCAGGACATCATTCGGCTTGGGGGAAATGTTTTTCTCGGCCTGTGGGAAGATTATCAGGCTAACAAGGAAAATAGTGTTCTGGAATTCTTGTATCGCACCAGGAAGCTTGTATATCTTGATTTACCTGGTCTCGTTCTTCGCGGCCCGGGTGGTAATCGCTGTGTGTTGTGTCTCGACCGGGGTGTTGGTGGCAAGTGGAGCTGGCACTGCCACTGGCTCGGCATTGATTGGGACGTTGGCTCTTTGTCTGCGTGCGCGCAAGTTAGTCCTTTGGTCTAAGTTTCTTAGGTCTGCGAACCTTTGAATCTCAGTCCTTAGAAAATGTAAAAAATGGGCCTCGTGTTGAATTTCAACCGAGGCCTTTTAAATTGCAAAAATAAAGTGCTTGCGTCCGTTTCGGATAGTGAGTCGTATTACTATATATGAGCCAAGATTTTTATAACATTTTTAAGAGTACAATTGAGATTAATCCGTCAGAAAAGCTTGCTGGTCGGATTTTTGCGCAAATTGAGGCGGAAAAAGATAGAATCATCAGACGTCGCTTGATGATTTCCCGCTTGAGTCTGGGTGTTTCAGTTGCAGTTTTCTTGGTGTCTATTTTCTCATTTGGTTCAACAATCTTGCAATCAGAATTTTGGAGCATTATGTCTTTGGTTTTTTCTGATTTGGTGGTGGTGGGGCAAAACTGGCATGATTTCACTTATTCACTTTTGGAAACATTCCCAACGATGAGCGTGGTGGCAATTTTAGCGCCAGTTATGACGCTGATGTTTTCCTTTAGTGCGTATTTAGAAATTAATAGTAATAAGCATAAATATATTTAAGTAGTAATAATAATCACATGAAAGAAATTATTCAATCAAAAAATTTTAAAGTAGTTGCAATTAGTATTGGGGTATTTTTGGCTTTGGTAATCAGCTTTGGAGCAGGGGTGTCAGTCGGCTTGCACAAAGCGAGATTTTCCGAGAATTTTGGCAGAAATTATGAGCGCAATTTTATGGGTTCCCGGTTTAGTAATGGAGAGCGCGGTGGCATGATGGGAGCGCGCGGTGGGTTTGGTGGAATGATGAATCAGTTTGAAGGCCGGGATTTCCGTAATGGCTATGGATTGTCTGGTACGATAATTTCTATTACGGACAATAATTTAGTTGTTAAGGATAGAGATAATAAAGAAAATACTATCACAGTAAGTGATCAAACTTTAATTAAATCCCAGCGGGATAATTTAAAAGTTACTGATTTGAAGCAGGGTGATCAAGTTGTTATTATGGGTAATCCAGGAGATAATGGAGTCGTGAATGCAAGTTTAATTCGTGTTTTCCTAATAAAATAACTAACAACATGAATAAGAAATATATTATAGTAATTGCAATTGCAGTAATTGGTGGGGGATATTATTGGTATAATAAAAGCAATTCAGCTAAGCAGCCAGTGCAATATAAAACAGCGACGGTAGAAAAAGGAACGTTAATTGTTTCTGTTGTTGGGAGTGGTCAGGCTGAGGCAGTGAGTCAAGTTGATTTGAAACCCGTCATTGCTGGAGATGCAATTGAAGTGATGGGGGTGTATGTGAAAAATGATCAGGAAGTGAAAAAGGGGGATATGATTGCTCTACTCGATAGTAAAGATGCTGGCAAGGCCGTGCGCAATGCCTCATTGAATTTGGCGAGTGCTAAGAATAAATATGTCCAAGCCAAAAGGGATTTTGATAATGAAAAAATAAATCGCCTCAGTTTGGACGCGCAAAAATTAACAATGCAACAAAGCGAAAATTCTTTAGCCGATGCCCGGGAAAAATTAAATGATTATTATATTCGCGCTCCGTTTGACGGAATTGTGACGGGCCTCAGTGTTAATGTGGGTGATTCAGTTTCGCGGGCCGATGTCCTTGCTTCTGTGATTACGCGAGATGTTCATGCCAAAGTTTCCATTAATGAAATTGATGCGGCCCAAGTTAAAGTGGGAAATAAAGTGACAATTAAGTTAACTGCGCTTTCTGACGCCACACTTACCGGCAAAGTAACCAAGATTGATACAATTGGCCAAACAACTCAAGGTGTTGTTTCCTATAATGCCGAAATTTCCTTCGATGAACAAAATGATTTATTGAAACCAGGAATGAGTGTTTCCGCTTCGATTATTATTGATGTTAAGCAAGATATTGTTATTGTGCCTAATAGCGCTTTGAAAAATAAGAATGGGCAGAATTATGTGGAAGTGTTAAACAATGCAACTCCAGCGCAAGTTAATGTTGAGATTGGCATGGCAAATAATACCGATACGGAAATTATCGATGGCCTTAAAGTTGGGGATAAAGTGATTACGCAAACTATTGATCCAAGCGCCACGGCAAAAGCATCTTCAGGAAGTGGAGTGAAACTGCCTGGTATGGGCGGAGGCGGGTTACGTTAATATCAAAACAATGATTGAATGTAAAAATTTAGTAAAAAGTTATATTAACGGCGATGTGGAAACCCAAGCGTTGAAGGGTGTTTCTTTTAGTGTCGCGAAAGGAGAATTCATTTCAATTATTGGGCCATCTGGTTCAGGTAAATCAACTTTAATGCATATATTAGGAGCTCTTGATTCGCCCACGAGCGGACAATATTTTTTAGACGGAGCGGAAGTTTCTAAATTAAATGATGATGAGCTTTCTGATTTGCGCCGAAATAAAATTGGTTTTGTTTTTCAGTCTTTTAATTTATTGCCCCGGGCAACCGTTCTCCGCAATGTGATGTTGCCTCTGTTGTATTCTGGAATACCGGCAAAAGAAAGGGTTGAGCGAGCCCAGGAGTGTTTGCGCTACGCGGGTATGGAAGAATCAAAATTCAATAATCTTTCCAATCAATTGTCGGGCGGGCAAATGCAACGTGTTGCGATTGCGCGGTCACTAATTAATAATCCCTCAATTATTTTGGCGGATGAACCGACAGGTAATTTGGATACTAAGACGAGCCATATTGTTATGCAGACATTGCGCGAATTAAACAAAAAAGGCCACACAATTATTTTGATTACTCATGAAAAAGAAATCGCTGATCTTACTGATCGAATAATCTCTATTCGCGATGGAATAATTGAATCAGATATGGCAGTAACTCGCAACCAGTAACTAGTAATCAGTAATTGATGTAGTGAATTCGCTATTTAATAAAAAATTACTAATTACTAATTACTAATTACTAGTTACGTATTACGGATTACTAATTACAAAAATTATGTTTAGAGATTTAATTAAAGAAGTTATTTGGTCGTTGGCGGGAAATAAAATCAGATCTGGTCTGACGATTTTGGGAATTGTGATTGGGATTGCGTCGGTAATTACCATGGTTTCTATCGGGCAGGGGGCGCAAAGCTCAATTGAAAACAGCATTCAATCAATCGGTTCAAATTTGATTGTTATTTCGCCCGGGGCGCAAAGAGGGTCAACGGTTAGTGCCGGTCGTGGAAGTGCGCAAACTTTAACCTATGATGATGCGATGGCGATTAAGGAAAAAATTTTTAGCATAAAGGGCGTGGCGCCTGAAGTTTCCAAGCGATATCAAGTTACTGCTAAGGGTAGCAATACCAATACGCAAGTTGTTGGCTCAGTGCCGGATTATTTGGATGTCCGGAGTGTTAAAATTGATTTTGGCTCCTTTATTACTGATCAACAAAATAGAAATTCTTCTAAGGTGGCAGTGCTTGGACCAACGACTAGAGATGATTTGTTTGGAGTGGATGCTAATCCAGTTGGGCAAACTATTCGCATAAAGAATGTTGATTTTGAGATTATTGGAGTGACTCTTTCCAAGGGTGGTTCTGGTTTTTCTAATCCGGATGATTCTGTTTATGTTCCGTTGTCTTCCGCCCAACATTTTTTGGCAGGAGATGTCTTTGTTTCATCTATTAGTGTAGCGGCTACCGATCAAACAGCGATGGTGGCGGTGCAAAATCAAGTCACTGATTTATTATTGCAACGGCATAAAATCATTGATCCGACCCAAGCAGATTTTAATATTATAAATCAAGCTGATATCGTGGCGACCGCCTCAAGTATCACGGGAACATTTACGATTTTACTTTCTTCAATTGCAGGGATTTCGCTTTTGGTGGGCGGGATTGGGATTATGAATATGATGCTGACAACTGTTACTGAGAGAACGCGGGAGATTGGACTGCGAAAAGCGGTAGGGGTGAGAAAGATTTATATTAATCTGCAATTTTTAGCCGAAGCAGTGGTGCTGACTTTTTTAGGTGGAGGAATAGGGATTTTATTAGGTTGGCTGGCGTCTTTGGCAGTTTCAAGATTTGCCGGTTTGTCGGCGCAAGTTTCACTGTCTTCAATTTTGTTGGCTTTCAGTGTTTCGGCGGGAGTGGGGATTATCTTTGGTTTTTATCCAGCGCGCCGGGCGGCAAATTTAAGTCCGATTGAGGCCTTGCGCTATGAATAATTTAATACACCAGATGTCTAATGTAAGTGAGTGTATTCAGTGTCCAGCGCGTATTGAATAATAATTAATTTTAAAATTTATTTATGTAGATGCTTGCATATGCGGGATTTTACATAAATGGATTACAAAAAGTATGCAAAATAAAAAACAGCACATCATTACAATGTTAATTATAATTGTCGCTGTGGCGGGCGGGGCATTTTATGGCGGAACTATTTATGAAAAAAGTAGTCTGACTTCACAAGGCTTGCTTCGTAATTCCGGTTCGCAATTTGGCAATCGGATGGGGCAGGGCGGACAGGAGCAATCAGGCCAACGGCCAGGGCGTCCAGGAGGCATGATGGGCCAGCCTGGAGCAGGCGGAGGAATAGATTTTACTACTGGACAAATCACCGCCAAGGACGATAAGAGCATTACGCTCAAGACTCAAGGCGGAGGTTCTAAAATAATTTTCTTTTCCGGTTCAACTATTATTGGAAAAGCTGATCCTGGAAGCGCAGAGGATTTGACGGTGGGCGGGCAAGTGTTGGTTAATGGCAAAGCAAATGCAGATGGAAGTCTAAGCGCGCAAAATATTCAAATTAAATCATTGCCAATTCAGTAGAACTGAGTTAGGTAGGAAAAACAATGAATAATAGCTGGAATATTAAATTTATTTATAAAATTTTAGTAATCATAATAATCGGCACAGGAGTGTTTTTGTTTGGGAAGTATTATAATAAAAATTATAGCAATACGGTCAAGCTTGGCCAGCCAGAAATTGTCACTGTTGATGCGCCGATTCCTGCAGTAGAAAAGCCTAATGGATCTGTAAATCAAGACATAAACACTGCAGTCGGAAATAATTTTCAACCCCCTTTGGATCGGGCAAAAGAGCGGATGAGTAAAAAGCCTTTTGGAATTTTTATCACCCCGCAAACTTCACCAGTCCAACTAGAAAAATTTTATGGCTATCACACCGGCGTGGATTTTGAGATTTTTCCTGAAGAATTAAATGTAGATGTTCCGATTCAGGCAGTCTGTTCCGGGAAATTGGAAATGAAAAAATATGCTACGGGTTATGGCGGGGTGGCGGTTGAGAGTTGCGATTTGAATGGACAAGCGGTTACAGTCATATATGGCCATCTAAAATTGGCCAGTATTGTTTCAGTCGTTGGTGCGGATTTGAAAGCCGGGGATGTTATTGGAATTTTAGGGAAAGCCTATAGTTCCGAAACAAGTGGAGAAAGAAAGCATTTGCATCTAGGGTTTCATAAAGGCGCGAATGTGAATATTCTTGGGTATGTGCAAAATAAGTCCGAACTTTTGGGCTGGCTAGATCCATGCCTGTATGTCTGTGGCAATTAAGAATCTTTCTATTCAGCAAAATCCTTGCATTTTTAGGAATATTGGGTTATCATATAAACTCAATTAATAGTGTAACATTTGTAAAAACATGGCCAAAGATGACATCGCGATAAGGTTTAATAAGGTTTCTTTTGAATATTCACATGATAAGCCAATTTTAGATGAGGCTTCTTTTGCTTTGCGCCGGGGGATGAAAATTACTTTGATGGGCCAGAATGGAGCAGGAAAGAGCACGATTTTGGAAATGATTACTGGCGCTTTGAAGCCGAATGATGGGTCAATTTTTGTTGATCAAGGTTTAAAAATTGCTTATGCTAAGCAAGTTATTCCGCGCGAGCAGTTGGAATTGACGATGCGCGAATTTTTTGAACTATGCTTTTTTGAGAAGATGTATGACATTGATCGACGCATTGATGATGTTTTAGAGGTAGTTAATTTAAAGGTATCGCATGATAAATTAATTAAGGATTTTTCCGGCGGACAACAAGCGCGGCTTCTTTTGGCATCGGCCTTAATTCAAAATCCTGACCTTTTGATTTTGGATGAACCGACGAATAATTTGGATCGAGCTGGGATTGAGCATTTGACGCAGTTTTTGATGATGTATGATAAGACTTGTATTGTTATTTCGCATGATGCGGATTTCTTAAACATGTTTACTGACGGGGTTGTCTATTTGGATATTTTTACTCACAAAACCCAGCAATACATTGGGGATTACTATGTAGTAATTGAAGAGATTGCGGCGCAAATGGAAAAAGAACGCAGAAAGAATGCGCAATATGAAAAAGAAATTCAAGCCAATAAAGACAAGGCAAACTTCTTTGCAAATAAAGGGGGCGGTATGCGATTAGTTGCCAAGAAGATGCGCGAGAAGGCTGAGGCGATGGAGGAAGCAAAGGTGGATGTTAGACGAGAAGATAAAGCCATTCGTCCTTTCACTATTCCGATGCAGACTGATTTGGGCGGAGAGATTATGAAAATTTCTTCTTTTACGGTGATGCAAAATCATGACTTAGTAAAAAAAGAAGCAAATGTGTCTTTGAAAAAAAGACAACATCTTTTAATTTCCGGACCAAACGGAATTGGAAAAAGTACTTTGATTGAATCTTTAGCAACTGGAAAAGCAGAAGGGGCGACAATTGCTGAGGGGGTAAAGGTTGGATATTATCGCCAGGATTTTTCCACTTTAAATTTCGAACATACCGTGCGTGAAGCTTTAACTTCAGCGATGCGCGGGGAGGATGAAGAGCGTTTGCGAAACGTAGCTTCTGGTTTCTTGATTGATAAGCAAATTATTAATGCTAAAGTTGGAACATTATCAGAGGGACAAAAAGGATTAGTGGCTTTTGCCCAATTAGTGCTTCTGGAACCAGGACTTTTGATTCTAGATGAGCCAACTAACCACATTAATTTCCGTCATTTGCCGATAATTGCGCAGGCGCTGGATAAATTTGAAGGGGCGATGATTCTTGTGAGTCATGTGCCGGAATTTGTTAGCCAGGTCAGAATTGACGAGGTTTTGGACTTAGAAAGGTAGAATTTGGCTGGCTATTGACAGAGGAGCGCATAAATGCTATACTTTCTTTATCACAGTGGCATGCAGTAGCGTAGTCGAACTTTTTGCATCGCAGGTATTATGTGAGTTTAATCAATTTGTTTTATCAAAAATGGAACAAGGAACAATCAAAAGATTGACTGATCGTGGATTCGGATTCATTTCTCGTGAGGGAAGTGATAAGGATCTTTTCTTTCATGCTAAAGAATTGCAAGACGCGCAATTCAATGACCTGAAGGAAGGCGACAAAGTTCAATTCGAAGTAAGCGAAAGTCAAAAAGGACCATGCGCTATCAATGTGTCAAGAATCTAATCTTGCATATACGAAAAAGACACTGGGTGACCGGTGTCTTTTTTGATTCAGATAAGCTAAGATAAAAATACTTGCAGTGTCTTATCGCATTGACAGTCTAATTTTTAAAAAATAACTCGAGCAGGGTTTTTCTTTCCAAAACTTTCCCTCTATCAACGGCACCCAAAGGAAAGTTATGGAGAAAAAACATACTCTCAAACAGGATTTTTTAAAAATTAGTCTATCAATCCTCAGTAAAATACTTTATGAAAATAATTGAAGAAAAATTTGATGTCGTGGTGATTGGTGGCGGTCCAGCGGGAATGCTGGCAGCTGGTCGGGCGGCAGAGCTTGGTGCTAAGGTGGTGCTTTTGGAAAAAAATAAAGACCTGGGCAAGAAGTTGCTTTTAACTGGGAATGGGCGATGTAATTTGACCCAGGCCAAATTTAAAGGGGCTGAGTTTATAAAAAAACTGAATCATAAAAACGCAAAATTTCTTTTTTCCGCTTTAACGGCTTTTGATGTAGATGCAGTGCGGAATTTTTTTGAACAACGCGGACTGCTAACAAAAGTTGAAAATACGGGCAAAGTTTTCCCATTGTCTGATAAGGCCTGGGATGTTTTGCACGTGCTGGCGGAGTATTTAAGAAGAAATAGTGTGGAAATTATCTATCAAGCTAATGTAAAAGGCTTTGAGATGAGTGCTGAAGCTGAGGATAAAAAGATTATGGCGGTTAACCTGACCGGCAGAAAAATTTATGCTGATAAATTTATTTTAGCCACAGGCGGAAAATCATATCCTATAACTGGTTCGACTGGGGATGGTTATGCATGGGCTAAAGAATTCGGTCACACTATTATTTTACCTAAACCAGGGCTAGCGCCAATTCGCGTGAAAGAAAGCTGTGTCAAGGAATTTCAAGGCATTTGCTTGGAAGATGCGCATATTGGCCTGTGGCAAGAGCAAAAAAAACACAAAATAGAAAGTGGAGAAATAATCTTCACTCATTTCGGTTTGAGCGGGCCAATGGCTTTGAGTATGAGTAACAAAATCACGGAATTGATGGAAAATAGGAAGGAGATTAGTATAGAAATAGATTTGATGCCAGGCAAAACAAACGCGCAATTAGATGCTGAGTTGCAAGCAGATTTTAAAGTTAATATAAACAAGGATTTGAAAAATTATTTAGCCTCTAAATTGGCGCCAAAACTAAGCTTGGCCATAATTACGCTTTTAGGCGTTGATGAAAAAAAGAAAATAAACATTGTTTCTAAGGAGGAGCGCTTAAGGTTGCTTGGCCTATTAAAGTCTTTGCGTTTGACGGTTGAAGGGGTGATGGGATTTGAGCGCGCCATGGTTACTTGTGGCGGGGTGGATGTGCGGGAAGTAGACTCAAAAACTATGCAATCAAAAATAGTGAAAAATTTATATTTTGCCGGAGAAATATTGGATTTGGATGGGCCGACGGGGGGATATAACTTGCAAATCTGTTGGAGTACGGGGTTTGCTGCTGGCTCGAGTGTGGTAGGATAGGTATGTGCTAGAATTTAAATATGTTAAAATTTACTAAAAAATATTTACCTGCGCTTTTAATAATGATTCTGTTTATTTCAAGCACTTTTTTTGCGCAGAATTATACTAATTTTTTCTTAAAAATTTTAGGAGAGGACAAGATGATTGGCGGGGTGATATACATCTTTGGGGTTGTTATTGCGATTGTAGCGGCTCCATTAACAAGTATCCCGTTTATTCCAATTCTAGTTTCTGTTTGGGGAGTATTTTGGACGGCAATCTTGAGCATTATCGGATGGATACTGGGTTCAATAATAGCATTTTGGATAGCGCGTGAATTCGGAGTAGATTTAGTTAGACGCTTTATGGATATAGAAAAAATCCAGAAAAAATACAGCAATCTTCCAGAAAAAAAACTGTTTTGGCTTCTATTATTTTTGCGTATGGTTACTCCGGTTGATATTTTGAGTTATGCGCTAGGGTTGTTTACAAAAATCAGCTGGAAAATGTATCTGGTGACTACTATTATCGGTGTAATCCCTATGACATTCGTCTTGGCTTATTTAGGAAGTTTGCCGGTCTTTCTCCAGGTCATATTTTTTATTGCGGGAGTGATTGCTGGGCTGTTGTACTTGGTATTGAATCGTAAGAACCTATAGTTTAGTATTTTTTTATTTTTAATTCCATTTCTTGATTTTCCATGTTAGAATAGAAAAACGTTGTAAGTATTAAAATAAAACAAAATGTTAGACATTCAACAGGTTTTCTCTGAAATTAGAGAGGCAAAAAAGGAGATGAAGGGGCTACGGGAGCAGTATAAAGACGCTTTATCACAAACTGACAAATATCAGGAGTTACAGGAAGAGCTAAAGGAGAAGCGCGATAAGAAAAAGGAAATTGAAACCAAGGTGCAACAACAAATGGGTAAGGCCTATGACCGATTAGATGAACTGAAGTCAGAAGTAACGGCTAAAGAGGAGCTTTTAAATGACATTGCTATCACAACTTTGATGGATGGCAAGGCAGTGGAGGTGGTGGATGAATTTGATAACCGTTATGAGCCACTTTACGTGGTTAAGTTCAAGAAAACTAACGAGATTCGCAAAGAAGGCGAATAAAACTGCTTAAATAAGCCAAAATACTTCAAAAACCCCAATTTTTCACTAAATTGGGGTTTTGTCAAATTGACATTTGGCCGATTTTGCGATAAGATAGATAGCACTGTTTCAAGAAGGGGGCAGGATAGCCCCGTAAATTATGCTAAGGCAAATTACGGGGTGAACTAATTCTAAAGGGGAAATAAATCTATATGAGTATACTTAAAAGTGATGATCCACTGCCCAGTTACGGAAAATTTATTGGAAAAAGAAACTTAATCTTAGGAGGAATGGTTCTTCTGTTGATGAGCGGTTTTTTCTTTGATTCTTTGGTTAAAGGAGTTTTTGCAGAGGAAAAACTTGAAGAGTCTGCGAGTTTTGATATTAAAGCTATTGATCCTTTAAGCCGAGTTGGTGGAGGCATATCAGCTGAAAAATGTGCTAACCCAAATAGTCTTTGCGGAGAATTGGATGAGGCTGAGAAGCTTGGGATGGGGGATGAAAAGATGGCTGGCTTAGTGACAGGATATCCAATTGTAGACATGGTGCCATATATTTCACAAAGAGATCAGCGCGTTGGACATTTTTTGGTGGCGATTGCGAAAAAGGAAAGCGATTGGGGAAAACACACGCCGAAAAAAGATGGAAAAGAGTGTTATAATTATTGGGGATATCGCGGACCGGAAAATACGACTGACTCAGGCTATAGTTGTTTTGATTCTCCTGGTCATGCTGTTGAAGTGGTGGGAAATAGAATTGAAAAATTAGTGAATCAAAATATTGATACGCCGGCTAAAATGGTGGTTTGGAAATGCGGATCAAATTGTGAGGCGGCTGGCGGACAAGCCGCAGCTGATAAGTGGATAAGCGATGTAGCCACGTATGTAGCTAAGTTAAATTCATAAAAATGCCCTAGTTAAATACTCATAAGAATGAATTTAACGGGACAAGAAAACAAAATGGCAATCAAAAATATTAAAGGCAAGGAATTAAAGGAGATGATAAAAAATTCTCCAGCAGAATTGGAGATTATTGATGTGCGAGAGCAGGACGAGCATGATTTGATTAAGATTAAAAATTCTAAATTGATTCCGCTAAGTGAGATTGGGGCGAGAATTAATGAAATAGATTGGACTAAGAAAGTGGTTTTTGTTTGTCGCAGTGGCGCACGCAGCGGTTATGTGGCGCAAGCCTTGGCTGCTTCAGGCAAAGAAACAATTAACCTTGAAGGTGGTATCTATGAGCTAGACTTAGATAAATGTGATTGTTTAGAGAAAGATCCGGATTGTTGCGAGGGATACTTTTAACGACTATGCGCTTAAAATAATTAACCCGCGGTTCTCAGTTGAGTTCCGCGGGTTATTTGTTTGTGTTGATGACTCATCGTCACCAGTAATAAATAACGAGTGTAATGGTTGATATTAGTGAAGCTTTTTCTGACAAACTAACAGGATCAAGTGTAAAAAATGTGAAGAAAATATCTTTAATCCAATTGTCGTTTCCGAATTTTTCAGCCTCAGCGTCAACTTCTTCTGGGGTCCAAATTGTGAGAAGCTTTCCATTGTAGAAAAGCTTGAACACTTTGTCGCTAAAGGGATAGAACAATGTTACGCCCCAACCCATTCCAATCAAATCTAGCAAGGGGTGGGTTAGTGTCACTGCACCTACCATCATTGCAAGTTGCGGATTAAATAAGGCAAGTGCAATAAATACGAGAATAGGCAAAAAAATGGAGTGGGAAAAATTATCCCGATGTTTGTGCGCCCACTTGTTTGTGGTAGCGGTTTTGGATAGTAGATAGCTAAGCGGATCTGGAAAAATTCCCCAGAAACAGCCAGCCAATAAATACCATCCGTTGATCTCGATGCCAAAATATTTGGCGAAAAATAGGAAAATCAGACTGCCAGCTAAAAAGTGGGTTGCCATCGTACACCTCGTTGTTTAGGTTATTGTTAATGATCCAGACCTTAAATAATAGCACAAAAATGGCAAAAAGTCAATAGCACGGCAAAAAGCGCCTTTTTATAAAGCAAAATTCGGGTTATAATAGAAAAGCATAATATTTAATATGAAATAAATGAACAATAAATTTCCAGAAGGGTTTTTATGGGGGGCGGCGACTTCGGCGCATCAGGTGGAGGGTGGTTTAAATAATGATTGGATTCAGTGGGAAAAAGATAATGCAGAGAGGATAATGGTTGGAGCTGATAAGAAATGGGAAAGGTGGCAGCAGGAAAAATTTCCTGAAATGTTCAATGTTGAAAATTATATTTCTGGTCGAGCCTGTGATCAATATAATCGGTATGAGGAAGACTTTGATTTAGCAAAAAGCGGGGGACATAATGCCTATCGCTTTTCGATTGAGTGGTCACGCATCGAACCGGAAGAAGGTAAATTTGATCAGGAGGAAATCGAGCATTATCGAAAAGTTCTATTGGCTCTTCGTGAAAGAGGAATAGAGCCTTTTGTGACGCTTTGGCACTGGCCGAACCCTGTGTGGATTGGCGAAATGGGTGCTTGGACTAATAAAAATACTGTAAATTATTTTTTACGCTATGCGGAGCGGGTTTTTAATGAATATAAAGATTTAGTAAAATTCTGGATGCCATTAAATGAACCGGGTACGGAGGTCTCTCTAGGGTATTTATTTGGAAATCAGCCACCCGGAATAAAAAGCAAGGCTTTGGCTAATGATGCTTTTAAAAATTTGATGCAAGTTCAGAAAGATACCTATAGTCTTGCAAAAGATATTTCTTCGGACTTTCAAATAGGTTGTTCGCATTTTATGTTTGACATAAAACCATATAAAAATTTTCCTTGGAATATTTTGGCTGCTAATATAATGGATTATTTCGGAAATACACGTTTTTTTAGGGCATTTAATAGTAGTTGTGATTTCTATGGTGTGCAATATTATCAGTCATTTAATGTAAATTTAAAGTTCGGCGGAAACTTTTTTGGCCTTTTTGAAAATAAAAAGACTATAGATAAGCAAAGTGATTTGGGTTGGCAGATTTTTCCAGAAGGGATATATAATGTTCTAAAAAAAGCAGCCAGAAACGGGAAACCTATATATATTACTGAAAACGGATTGGCGGATGCCGATGATAAATATCGTCCGGAATTTATCAAGGAACATTTGAAATATGTTCAAAAGGCAATTGCTGATGGCATGGATATTCGAGGCTATTTTCACTGGTCTCTTTTAGATAATTTTGAGCATGTGGAAATGAGAGGTTTTTGGCCACGCTTTGGGTTGATTGAAATTGATTACAAAACACTGGAAAGAAAACCACGTCCAAGTTTTTATGTGTATAAAGAAATAATTGAGAAAAATTCTATTTAATAATGGATACACGAAAGATTAATATTGGGGGAAAAAATTTTGAATATGTGCTCCGGAAACGGAGCGGGGTTCGCAGTGTTCGCTTGTCTATTCATTCCGATGGTTCTTTTGCCGTTTCGGCTCCAAAATGGTATCCTATATATGCAATCAACTTTTTTTTGAAGCAAAAATCTGATTGGATTTTAGATAAGATAAAAGATATTGATTTTGATGGCTTGCTTTTGCGGAAAAGTGCGGACCAAGAAAAATATAAAAAACATAAGGAGGCGGCGAGAAGGATTATTAAAGAGCGGATAGCATTTCTTAACCAAAATTATAATTTTTCTTTTAATCGTGTGGCGATTAAAAATCAAAAGTCTTGCTGGGGGAGTTGCAGTCAAAATAAGAATTTGAATTTTAATTACAAAGTAGCTTTTTTGGAAGAGGAATTGCAGGATTATATTATTGTGCATGAGCTTTGTCATTTGCAAGAGTTGAATCATAGCCGTAAGTTTTGGCTATTGGTTGCTAGAGTTGTTCCGAATTATCAAGAGTTGCGCCAGGCGTTAAGAAAAAGAAGTTAATAAATTTAGTTTAGTCAGTTTATAGCTGAAAAATAGGGATGAATTATTTAGTTATCGCTACAATTGCTTATTTTGTAATTGCTCTCGAGGTCATTCTGGATAAGTTTTTATTGTCATCTAAGCGCGTTTCGCATCCAGCAATCTATGCTTTCTATTCGGGCATAATGACGGCGTTTGTTTTGTTTTTGATTCCTTTGCCTAAATTTCATGTAGTTGATGGCGCACAAATAATTGCGCGCTTGCTAACGGGAATAGTTTTCACTTACGGTTTCATGGCTTTATTTTTTGCGATTAACCGGAGCGAAGCCAGCCGGGTTATTCCAATTGTTGGGGCGATGACGCCAATAACCACTTTTTTTCTTTCAATGTTTTTTTTCAATGACCAACTTGGGACACTGCAGACGCTGGGAATTTTCATATTAATAGTTGGCGGATTATTAATATCTTTTGATATTCCTTTCAAATTAAATAAGAATAAGTTTTTTAATGGTTTTTATTTGTCGATTTTGGCTGGCGTTTTATTGGCAATAGAGGCGGCGTCTTTTAAGGGTTTTTCTAATCATGATAATTTCCTGAATGTGTTTATTTGGACGAGATTTGGGGTGGTTTTGGGAGCGCTGAGCTTATTGCTTGTGCCTGCTTGGAGAAAGATTATTTTAAAGTCGTTTGCTGGATCTAATCGAAAAGGGAAAGAGAATCATAAGACTGGCGCTTTGTTTGTGTTTAATAAGGTTTTGGGCGGGATTGGTTCGATTCTAACGAAGAATGCAATTTCTCTGGGCAGTGTAACAGCAGTAAGCGCCTTGGTTTCTTTGGAATATGCTTTTATTTTTTTGCTAGGGTTAGTTTTCTCTGTTAGATTTCCGAGAATTTTTCAGGAGAGTCGGAAGGCGGATGATTTGCTGCAAAAGATAATTTCGATTTTGATAATCGGGGTGGGAATGGTGTATGTATCTGGTCAAACGCCGACCTCATTCCTGAATCGCATATTCCATTTGTTTGTCTAAAAAATATATTTGGGTAAAAACGCGGATAAAATAAAAAAATGCAAAAATTAAAATTTACCCCTACACCAAAAAATAAAACAAAAATATGAGAGAATCAATAAACAACGAAGATATATTAAGTGGACGTGGTAGACGTATGCCTTTGGTGCTGGGGTTAATAAAATACTACTGCAAAAAAACTTTGCGCATAATTTTTCGGATAGCGGCGGTTTTAATTATTTTGGCGCTGGGACTTTTGGCCTATGTTAATTTGCCAGTCAGCAAGGCGGACAATAGCGCAAAATTGGGGATTACATTTTCTTCTCGATATTCCCGGGACATTGGCTTGAATTGGCAGGAAAATTTTATTGCTATTCTAGATGATTTGCAGGTGAGAAAAATCAGAATTCCGGTGTATTGGGATTTGGTTGAACCAAAGGAAAATCAGTATGATTTTGCGGAAATTGATTGGCAATTGCAAGAAGCCAAGAAAAGAGATGCGGAGATTATTTTGTCAGTTGGGCAAAAAGTTCCGCGTTGGCCGGAGTGTTTTGTGCCTGCCTGGACAAAGGATGATATGGAAAAGAAAAAAGGTGCGCTGTTGCAAATGATTTCCAAGACAGTCTTGCGCTATAAAAATGATCCGACGGTAAAATATTGGCAAGTAGAAAATGAGCCTTTTTTGAATTTTGGAATTTGCCCAGTAGCGGATGAAAACTTGATTGATAGTGAAATTGCTTTGGTGCGCACGCTTGATCCAACTCGAAAAATTATTGTCACGGACAGTGGGGAATTGAGTTTGTGGTATAAAGCCGCTAGTCGAGCGGATGTTTTCGGTACGACTATGTATCGCACAATTTATAGCAATCATTTCGGAAGGGGATATTATTGGGCCTATCCAATCGGACCAAGATTTTTTCAAGTTAAAGCTTTGATAAATAAATATATTGCCAAGCAAGATAATAATATTGTGATTGAATTGCAGGCCGAGCCATGGATTGCCGGCTGGACAATTGATGGCACGCTGGAAGAACAATTCAAATCAATGAACCCGGCGCGCCTTCGGGATAATGTTGAGTTCGCGCGAAAAGTTGGTTTTCCAGAAATATATTTGTGGGGAGCGGAGTGGTGGTATTGGTTAAAAGTGCAAAAAAATCATCCGGAGTTGTGGGATACGGCGCGGGATTTGTTTAGACCATGAAAATAAAGAAAAGTAAAACAAAAAAAATAACACACATTCCATTAGTCATGCTTTTTGGCATTGGAATTTATTTTGCCATTGCGCACGGTTTGCCAGCGTATGAAAAAAAGTTTGGGGCGCAGGTGGGGCTATTGAGGAATGAAGAAATTTCTCCGCGAGATAGCGTTGTGATTGATTTTTCTCAGGCGGTTTTATGGCCGGAAAAAAATAATAAAGTTATTATCAATCCAGCAATAGAAGCCGATGCGGTTTGGAGCGCAAATGGCAAACAATTAGTGATAACACCAAAAGAATTTTGGAATCCAGCGTCGAGCTATGTTATTAGTTACGCCGGCGGACGCAGTGTTTTTTTAACAAAAATTGCTAAGGTTAAACTTTCTTTTACAACAATTAAAAACCCACGCGTTGTTGCTATTTCTCCGACAAATGAACAACGGGATGTTGTTTTGGATATTGAAAATCCGATTGTAGTTAATTTTGATAAATCAACCAAAGACTTTTTTATTAAATTTACGCTTGAGCCGGGAATTGAAATGGCGTATGAAAATAATCTGGAAAAAACGCAATTTAAATTAATTCCGAAAACGCCCTTGGTAGAAGGTCAGAAATATAAGCTTGAAATAGCGGCTAAGTATAGCAATGATGCAATGGATAGCTATAAAAAAATAGCAGATAGCTCTTTTGAAACAGCGCCAAAAGCTCCGACTGTTTGGGAAAAAGATTTCACTTTGCGCCTTGCTCAAGCTAAGCAATATACGCGGCCAAAAATAACCACTGGAAAGTATATTGATATAAACATCAGCCAGCAAATAATGTCTATTTTTGAAAATGGATTATTGATAAATTCCTTCCTTGTTTCTTCAGGAAAAAGAGGGATGGACACTCCGCCGGGGGAATATCAAATACGAAACAAAGCAACGCGCGTGTGGTCAAAAACCTATGGCTTATTTATGCCATATTGGATGGCGGTAGCAAAGGATGGAAAAATCGGCATCCATGAATTGCCCGAATGGCCAAGTGGATACAAGGAGGGAGCGAATCATCTGGGTGTTCCTGTGTCGCATGGCTGTGTCCGACTGGGTGTTGGTTCCGCCAAGACTGTTTTTGATTGGACAGAAGTCGGAACGCCAGTGGTGATTTATTAAGCACGCTTAGCTTGGAAATAGGCGCAAAACATGCTAAAATTTAAGGAGAAAATGAAAATAAATCTAAATGGGGGCGCCTGCTAGTTGGCAGGCAGAGATAACTAGAAGGTGAGGTGTTTTTATGAAGAACAAAGCAGACATCTTAATAGGACTTTCTGTTGTGGCGGTTGTTTTGGCAGCTGTTGATTTTATTGCTAAAACTGACGTGTTGGCTTTAGCTGGAACACAATGGGTTCTTATTGGAATTGTATTTGGTATTTATGCCTTATATTTCAAATCAAAAGAAGCTTAGTCCGGAAGAGTAATTAAAATATTAATTGCATCCGGATATTAAAATTATTATTAATATTCGGGTAGAATTAATACTTATGGAAAATAAAAGAAAAATTGCGATTTTTGATATTGATGGCACCATTTTTAGAAAAAATTTAGCTTTTGAGTTATTAAATGAACTGACTTGGTTGAATATTTTTGACAAACAAGTGCGAGATGATTTAACACAAAGTTATTTAAAATGGTTGGATCACAAAGGCGTGTATGAGGACTATAGAAAAGCCTTGGTGGCTTTGTATTTCAAGAACATCAAGGGTTGTCGCAAGGAAGATGTTTTTAAAGCGAGTAAGATAGTGGTGTCTTTTTTTAAAGATCGGACCTATATTTTTGCCAATGATTTGATTAAAAAATTGAAAGCTGAAAATTATCATATCATTGCCATTTCTGGTTCTCCGAGCGAGGTGGTTGAGGAGTATAATAAATTTCTACAATTCGATGCTGTTTTTGGAACGGAATATGCCTTGGATGAAAACGATAGATATACCGGCTTGGCAGCTTTTGAGCCAACTAAAGATAAGGGGGCGGTGGTGCGAAAATATATTGCGGAAAATAATTTGTCTTTGGAAGATTCTTATGGAATTGGCGACACTGAATCAGATGCGTCCTTGTTGGAAATTGTGGCCAATCCAATTGCGTTTAATCCGAATCATAATTTGAAAGAAATTGCGGAAAAGAATGGTTGGCGGATTGTGGTGGAAAAGAAGGATGTAATTTATGAAATTAATTCTAAAGTAAATTAAAATTATGTATTTTGCAATTTTTTTTATCGCACTTGGATTGTTTCTGTTATATCTCGTTTTTGATTTTATTTTCGGCGAAGGGATGAATATAAATAACTATGGAAACAAGTGGTTGGAAACATTAGCGTGGCTTTGGGTGCCAATTTATGGAGCCTTTCGTTTGACGAACGAGGTGATAAGGAAGAAAAATAAATAGAAATTGCTCTTGCTAAATTTTTCCGGTAGCAGTAAGATGAAGATAGCTAATAGTGTTTTAAATAAATCTTAAAAATAAAAAATATGCGCCAACAAGTCATTACAATCATAGCAATTATTATTGCTCTTGGGATTGGTGTTTTTGTCGGAACAAAAATTAAAAAAACATCTGCCCCTGCGGTAGTTAACAATACTTATCAAACTGGCTGGGAAGATGCCATGCAAACATTGAAAAAAACTGGCGCTCTTCCGCAAGCTCCTGAAGGGATGGAAATTAGAAATATAAATGGAGTTGTGCAAGCTATTTCGGGGAATAACATTACGCTAGAAGTAACATCGCCTGAGCTAGTAGGCAATAAAGATCTTTTGACAAGAACGGTGGTTATTGACGCTAATACGAAAATTACTAAACTCATCCAAAAAGAGCCCGGCCAGTTGCAAAAAGAGATGGAGGCTTTTAATGAAAAAAATAAAGAACAGTCCGCTGACCCAGTAGAGAAACCAAATGAATTGCCATATCCTGTGCAGATGCAAGAAGAACAGGTTGTCAGCATTAGTGATGTTAAAGTCGGGCAATCAATTGTGGTGCAATCAGCCGAAGATGTAAAAGACAAACAACAATTCGGAGCAACGGAAATACAGATTCGGGATGACGCCTCAGTATTAACGGTCGAATAAGTTGATAAATAAAAAATAGCATGTTTTCAGGGAAAGAATTTATAAAGACAGTGGTTATTGTTTGGATTATTGGATCGATAATATATATCGGCTTTGATATCTGGAATGACTATAAAATTAAGGGAATTCAACAGGCCTATCAATCGGGAGTTACTGATTCGATTAAGCAAATTTTTGATAAGAGCCAGGCTAGTCAGTGCAAGCAGCCAGTTGAGATTACCCTGGGCGACAACAAGATGGAAATTGTTGATGTGAACTGTCTTAAACAGGCACAGCGACAGGCAGAACAATTGCCAGGAAAAGCAGGAAAACCATAAGGCGCATAACAAAGAGAAAATAATATATTTAAATAAAAAATAGTCCCTAGTTCTAGTGCGGACTAATTAATAAAAATTTTATGACAAAGCAAAAACTAAAATCCATGCTGTATTGGCCGAGTGTAATCACTTTTGGAGTAATTCTTGGAATCTCTTTGCAACTTGCTAAGGCTTGGAGTGAACCAGCTGTTGCCCCGCCAGGGGGAAATGTTGGTGCGCCAATTAACATTGGTGACGGAGCGCAAACTAAGGGTGGTTTGCTTACTTTACTGAATGGATTGGTAGTTAGCCAGGTTGGCGGAGCATATTCGTCTATTATTTTAAAAGATGATGAATCACCTAATGGTGTTAAATATGTTCATGCCAATTCAAATGTTATTGGATTTCTTAGTGGGGCAGGAAGCTGGTTGCAATATTGGACAAATGGCGGGGACTCATATCAAACAGGATATGCTAACGCTGATGATTTTTACATTCGAAAAAGTGGAAAGTGGGCAAGCCAAGGAGTTGCTTGTACAAATGCGAGTACGGGGTGGGTAGGAAGCGGAACAGCAACGTGTCCTTCCGGATATACATTTACTGGCGGAAGTTGCGATATGAATAGGGGTGGGGATGGTCGGGAAGTAAGTCCCAGATATTGCCATCAAAATGGTAATGGAATGTATTGCGCTGAAGGAAATAGCGGTTCGTGCATTGCATACGCTTATTGTTGTAAATAAAAAAGCATTACTTGCATAAATTTAGAAAATAAAAAATCCCTTAATTGCTTAAGGGATTTTTTTATCCTTGTTTCCAGTAAATTTATTTTACCTTCTCAATGAATTTCGCAAAGATTGTTGGATTTTCCATTGCTAGTTGGGACATAACTTTTCTATCGATGGTGATACTTTTGTCGCTCAACGTTTTGATGAATGAGCTGTATTTCAAACCGAATTCACGCACGGCGATATTAAGTCTGGTAATCCAAAGCTTGCGCATAGTTCGTTTCTTTACGCGTCTGTCGCGATAAGCGTATACTCCCGCTTTGATTACTGCTTGTTTGGCTTCGCGGAAAAGATTTTTTCTATTCCAACGAAATCCTTTTGCGTCTTCCAGTAGATTCTTTCTTCTTTTGACATGTGACATGCCTCGCTTTACTCTTGTCATAAAATTAGGAATTTATAATTTATTTAGTGATATACGGCATCGCTTTCAAAATGTTTTGTTCATCAGCCTTGAAAAGTCTGACATCACCTTTTTTTGCTCTTCCGGCTGCCCCAGTTTCTTTGGAATTGTAATGGTTTTGGCCGGTTTTTCTGCGCGTTACCTTCTTGTTCTTAGTCACTTTGAATTTTTTTACGAGTGACTTCTTGGTTTTTAATTTCGGCATAAAATTGTATGATTATTAAAAATATGTTTAATTACTGATTTGGAGCGAGGATTACGTTATATCCATTAGGGAATCTTTTGATTTCTTGTTCAACTTTGTAGGGAACAGTAATCAATTTTAAGAAATTTTCCAGGTTAGTTCTCGCTAAGTCTTGATGGGCCTTCTCTCGGCCACGCAAGACGATGTCTATTTTTACTTTATCTCCTTTGGTCAAAAATTTCTCGGCATTTTTTCTTTTAAATTCTAGGTCGTGATCATCTGTTCGAACGCCGATGCGGATTCCTTTAATATCAATTTTTTCTTGCTTGGCTTTATTAACACTGTCTTGTTTGGATTGTTGGTATTGGAATTTTCCATAATCCATTACCTTGCAAACAGGGGGTTTTGCCATTGGAGCTATTTCAACCAAGTCTAAATCTTGTTCACGAGCAATTTCCAGTGCTTCGGCTGGCGTCATTAGTCCAAGTTGGTTTCCCGCTTCATCAATTACGCGAATTTGAAAAGCTCTAATTTGCTCATTTATCTTTTCGCGGGGAGCTCTTTTTTGAACTATTCTTTTTATTGGTCCTCTTCTAATGGCTTTGTTATTAATGGTTAATTGTCCCTCGACAAGCTCGGGATACTTCGACTTGTATGTGTTTACACTGAGCGAGTCCCGAATATTCGGGACGAGTCGAAGTGTGGAGTTGGCGAGAATCGCACTCGCGTCCAAAATTATTTTTTCAAAACAGTCTACAAGCGTAGTTTACTTAGTGGATTCGATTAAAAAGTAATAAATAAACCAAGCCTTTCTAATCTATGTCTAATGTAGTTTTAATTAAATCGCTTAAACAAAACAATTTAATCTATCTTAATAATATAACACCGATAATTGCCTATTAAGAGTCGGCAAGTCGATGGAATTAGGTAATTTCCTAAAGAGGAAATTTAAGCTAAAACAGGAGCAACGCTTGCAAATGCTTGCGCAAATGTAGCCTTCGCTTTTGTTATGAAGTTTGCACTTATAACTTTGATACGAGTTTTACGAGTAAGTATCATTCTCGGCTTGCATGTTTTAAAAATACAACCTGTCGAAACTAGGCAACCCCTAGTAATTTTTCAAGGCTCTTTCGATTTTCCTTGAAGACTCTTTTTTAGCTAAATCTTGGCGCTTGTCGAATTTCTTTTTTCCTTTACCTACGCCAAATTCCAACTTTATTAGTCGCTTCTTAGTATACACTCGAATTGGCACTAATGTCAAGCCTTCTGAATGCAAATTGCCGATTATACGCTTGATTTCTGATTTTTTGAGTAAAAGCTTCCGCGAGCGGATTGGATCATAGTTTTTTGTTTCGCCAGCCTGTTTGTAGGGGGTGACATGAGAGTTGATAAGATAGAGTTCAGTACCTTTGGCGACAACAAAGCTTTCTTTGAGGCTAATGTGTCCCAAGCGGATGGATTTTACCTCTTGGCCAGCCAAAACTAAGCCAGCCTCATAGCGGTCAGATATCAGGTAATCGAAGTTGGCGCGTTTGTTGGAAGCTAAGGTTGTCATATGTTTAGTATATCGCGAGTGGGAGTAAATAGGCAAATCGGTTCAGTATTGTTTTAGTGTATTTGTGGTATAATAAAAGCGCTAAAAAACTAAGAGAAATAAAAATGAAAAATAAAATAATTTTTGCGTTAGGTATCTTTTTATTTGTTTTTGTAATAATGACTCCGTCGGTTAAGGCGGCGAATAATGTGATTGGCTGGGCTGGGGGGTGGAGTCAGGATATGATGGGAGTTTTTTCTGGTTTGGGTTGGATTAGTACAAACAGCACTAATCAAGGCGGGGCAACAGCATATGGCTTAAATATTCCTAGTGATAATACGGATGTCACAGGCTATGCTTGGAGTGAAAATGTTGGTTGGATTAGTTTTCAACCCAGCGATTTAGTTGGATGCCCAAGCAGTTCTTGCTCTGCTCGGCGGGTCAATGATACGGTTGAAGGCTGGGCAAGAATAGTGAGTATCAAGACGGCTAGTTTAGCAGGCAATGCTGGCGGTTGGTCAGGTTGGATAAAGTTACATAGTAATTCAACCGACCCTGTCCAGTATGGAATCACTCTTCCAGCTAGCGGAAACGGAGCTTTGGGTGGATACGCCTGGTCAGATGAATTAGGCTGGATTAGTTTTTCTAAGGCGAGCATGAGCACGCCTGGCTGTGGTGCAGCTACGCGAACATATGTATATACAGAAACGGGCTATGGCGCGAGTCCCGAGTTTTGCACCAATGGAACGACGCCAACGCCATCTTCCCCGAGTTTTCCAGCAGAAGGATCGTCTGTTGGCTGGGGTTGTGGAACAAAGGTTTGCACTGCTTCAAGGCAAGCGTGTTCTAATAATACCTGTGCTGATGCAATAACTTGGTTTCCTGGTTGCGATGGACTATGCAATGGAGGTGCAGGGCATAAGACCGGCACTTGCACAGGCAATTGCGGTACAAGCTATATTCAACAAGGCGATTGCACTAACACACAGCCATGCGAATCTTCTCCGATGAAGTGGACTGAAGAGTAGTTCATGGATCAAATAAAACTAGATAATAAGAATTGCAAATAGAGAGGTTATTTTAGAAATTTGTATTTAATATTTTCGTAAGCAGGCTTATGCGGCCTGCTTTATTTTTTCTCATTTCTGCGCTAAGATAGGAATATGAAGAAGAAATTAGAGAAAATCATTGAAAAAGCGGTATTTGAACTGTATGAAAAACAGGTGGTGGCTGTTGTTGGTTTTCCCAAAAACGGTGAATTTGGAGATTATGCAACGAATGTGGCGCTGACTTTAGCCAAAGAGCTTAAGCGTAGTCCAATGGAAATTGCCGAGGAAATAAAAAATAAATTAGCTTCAGATGATTTAGAGAAAATTGAGGTGGCTGTTCCGGGTTGGATTAATTTTTATTTAACCAAGAAATATTACCAGGGCATTATCACTAAAGTGAACACGGAAGGATCGCATTTTGGCGATAGTAATGTTGGCAAAGGCATTCGCGTGAACAATGAGTTTATTTCCGCGAATCCTACCGGACCGTTGCATTTGGGAAATGCTCGAGGAGGATTTCAAGGAGATTCAATTTCAAAAGTTTTGAAAAAGGCGGGCTTTGAAGTGGTGAATGAATATTATGTGAATGATGCGGGAGAGCAAGTGATAAAGCTGGGACACAGCGTTTTAAAGGATAGTGAGGCAGCCTATGCGGGAGAATATATTGATGAGCTGAATAAAAAATTTAGTTCGGAAACAGATTTGCGATTAATTGGGGAAAAATCCGCTGCAATTATCGTGGAGGAAATTATAAAGAAAATTGTTGCGGAAAAAATGCAGATACAGTTCGACGTTTGGCAATCAGAAAAAGCATTATATTCAGAGGGATTTGTGGATAAGGCAATTTCTGTTTTGCAGGAAAAAAAACTTACCTTCGAACAAGACGGGGCGCTGTGGCTACGAACGACAGATTTTGGCGATGATAAGGACCGCGTGCTGATAAAGACGGATGGACAAAAAACTTATTTCGCCTCTGATTGCGGATATATTCTAAATAAAATGGAACGGGGATTCGCTAAAATGATTGAAATTTGGGGAGCTGATCACCATGGCTATATTAATCGTTTTCGGGCGGCGGCGGAAGCGTTGGGATTTGCAAATGATAAATTAAAATTCATCATTGTTCAACTGGTGCGATTAGTAAAAGACGGCAAGGAAGTGCGGATGAGCAAGCGAGCGGGAAATGTTGTTTATGTGGATGAACTGATTGAAAAAGTTGGCCATGATGTGGCAAGATTTTTCTTTTTAATGTATTCGCCGGATACGCACATGAATTTTGATTTAGGTTTGGCGGAAGAAAAATCACAAAAGAACCCGGTTTTCTATGTGCAATATGCCTATGCCCGAATTTGTAGCGTGCTTCGCAAGGCAGAAGAGCTTGAGGTAAAATTTGATCAGGCGGATTTGGAAAAAATTATTAATGAAAAAGAGTTGGATTTGATTAAGGAACTGAATGCATTTCCAGAATTGATTGAGGATCTGGCGGGGAGTTGTGATGTCCATGGCTTGACGCATTATGCTATTAAGTTGGCGGATAAATTCCATTCATTTTATAATGCTTGCAAAGTGATTGATGAAGAAAATTTGGAATTGACAAAAGCCCGATTAAGTCTTATAACTGCAGTAAGAATAGTTTTAGCGGAAACACTTAGATTGATTGGTGTAAGTGCTCCGGAAAAAATGTAGTCACTATTAGCGTAATCAGTAATCCGTAACTCGTAACTAGCAAAAGGAGGATGATTACAGGCAGAGTATAAAATTTTAAATTACTAGTTTCTGGTTACGAGTTGCTAGTTACTAAACATATGAGAATTGGAATTGATGCACGCACAATTTTGAACCCGGAAAAGGGCGAGGCGATTGGTGTTGGACATTATACATTCCAACTCATTCGGCATCTTTTGGAAATTGATCAAGAAAATGAATACGTTTTATTTTTTGATTATCGTGTGCGGGAAAAAGATGTGAAAAAATTTGCTAGGCCGAATGTAAAAATAAAATTCTATCCTTTTTCAGATTATCGAAAATTCATGCCTGGTGCGTATAATGAGATTTTGGGCACAGCTACGCTCGTAAAAGAAGATTTGGACGTGATTCATACAACCTCTCCAATGAGTCGCATTCCGGCTAGTTATCGCGGAAAAACTGTTTTGACAGTGCATGATTTGGCGCCTTACAAAGTGCCGGAAGTTTTTCCAAAGCTTTCGCAAACACGCATGAAGATGCTGTTGAATTTGATGACGCGAAAAGCGGACAAAATAATTGCAGTTTCCAATTCCACGAAAAAAGATTTGCAAGATATTTTTGAAATTTCTGAAGATAAAATTAAAGTGATTTATAGTGGATTTGATAAGCGGCTTTTTTCTGAGTCTTCAGTTTCCAATAAAAGTGTGATGGAAAAATATGGGATTGAGGGAAGATATATTTTGTTTCTAGGCACGCTTGAGCCAGTGAAAAACATTGGAAAACTTTTTGAAGCGTTTAAAATTTTTAAAGATGATTGTCAGAAAAATAATGTGCCCTGCGATTATAAATTGGTGATGGCCGGCAAGAGCGGTTGGATGACCAAAGAATATAAGCAAATAGCCAAGGACTTGGGAATTTACAATAGTATTATTTTTACCGGTTATGTGGTGGGGGATGAATTGGTGCCACTTTTCACGCAAGCTGATTTTTTTGTGATGCCATCGTTGTATGAAGGCTTCGGGACAACTGTTTTGGAGGCCTTTGCCACGGGCACGCCGGCTATTGTTTCGCGAGTTTCTTCCATTCCTGAAATTGCTGGGGAGGCGGCGGAGTTTGTAAATCCAATGGATGCGAGAAATATTGCCGGAGCGATGTTGAAGTTTGTTAAGGATGAAAATTTAAAAAATTCTTATCGGGAAAAAGGGAAAAAACAAGTTGAGAAATTTAATTGGGAAAAATGCGCGCGCGAGACGTTAGAGGTTTACAAAAGCCTGAAAGAGGAGTAGTATTTGAATATAAAGCGTTTGAGGGACTATCAATCCCGATGCTACAGAAAGAAGCGCCCCTGAAGTTTGTAGGCAATCCCGCCTACGCCAAAGGCTTCGGCGAGGCGAAGTAGAATCTGTCGGGTGGCCCGTTATAGCTATTTTGAGGGTAACTAGTAATGCGTAACTAGTAACTGGTAATAGGGTTTAACTTTATTACAGATTACTGATTACGAGTTGCTGATTACTAAATTAAGGTGGTACCACGTTTTACCCTAAGCTTGTTTATAGCGAGCCTGTCGAGCTTATCGAAGGGTTAAAGTCGTCCTTATGCATTTTGTTTGCATAGGGTTTTTTTGTTTTTAAAAATGTTAAATAATTATATAAACTAAAATTATGTTTAAAAAAGTGGATCCGAAGATGACTTTTCCAAAAATGGAAGAAGAAGTGTTGAAGTTTTGGGAGACGGAAAAAATATTTGAAAAATCAGTAGAGAATCGCAAGGATGCCAAGCATTATGTTTTTTATGATGGGCCGCCATTCGCAACTGGTAATCCGCATTATGGTCACATCGTGGGCAGTGTGATGAAAGATGTTGTGCCAAGATATTGGACGATGCGCGGTCATCAAGTGGAAAGAAAATGGGGTTGGGATTGTCATGGCTTGCCAATTGAAAACATTGCCGAGAAAGAATTAGGCATCAAAAGGAAAAACGAAATTGAAGAAATGGGCGTAGAAAAGTTCAACGAGTTTTGCCGGTCTAAGGTTATGAGTTATGCCTCAGAGTGGGAAAAAGTCATCGGTCGCTTAGGCCGGTGGGCGGATATGAAAAATGCATACCGGACGATGGATTTGCCATATATGGAATCAGTCTGGTATGTCTTTAAAGAATTGTGGGACAAAGGCTTGATTTATGAAAGTTATCGCTCAATGCATGTTTGCACGCGTTGTGAAACGACTTTGTCTCAGCAAGAGGTGAGCGAAGGCTATAAGGACATTAAGGATTTATCGGCGATTGCGAAATTTGAGTTGCTCCCTACGAATTACGAATCAGATACGAATGTACGAATTACGAATGATAATGAAAAAACATATATTTTGGCTTGGACCACGACCCCGTGGACCTTGATTGGGAATGTGGCTTTGGCGGTGAATAAGAGTGTTAAGTATGTAAAAGTAAAAATATTCGCTGATAAGCGAGATGAAAATGGTAGTCCAATTTATGAAAATATTATAGTCGCTAAGAATATCTACGAAACATGGAAAGATAAATATTATAAAAATGAGGTTACTCAAATAGGGGAAAAGCTGTTTAGGATGAAAGATTTTTCATCAGTAAAGGGAGAGCCTATGGTAATTAATGAGAATGATGTCATTGAGGAGATGAACGGAGTTGATTTGGTTGGTAAAAAATATAAACCAGTGTTTGATTATTATCAAAACAAAGGTTTGCAAAACGAAGAGAATGGTTGGCAGATTTATGCGGGGGATTTTGTGACGACGGAGGAAGGAACGGGCGTGGTGCATATTGCGCCAGCTTTTGGGGAGGATGATTTTAAATTATCCCAACAATATAATTTGCCGTTTGTGCAACATGTTGGCATGGATGGAGTGATAAAAAAAGAGGCCGGTGAATTTGCTGGATTGTCGGTTAAGCCGATGACGGAAGAAAAAGATTCACATCAAAAAACTGATATTGAAATCATTAAATACTTGGCGCACAATGGCTTGCTATTTTCTAAAGAAAAATATGAGCATAGCTATCCGCATTGTTGGCGTTGTGATACCCCGCTCATTAACTATGCGACTTCTTCGTGGTTTGTGGCGGTGACGAAAGTCAAAGACCGGGCTTTAGAATTAGCTAAAGACATTAATTGGACGCCGAAGAACATGAAAGAAGGACGTTTCGGTAAGTGGCTAGAGGGGGCGCGTGATTGGTCAATTTCAAGACAACGTTTTTGGGCTTCGGTAATGCCGATTTGGAAATGTGACCAGTGCGAGGCACTGGAAGTTTTTGGTTCAGTGGCTGATTTGGAAAAACGCAGTGGGGGAAAAGTTATGGATTTGCATAAGCACGTGGTGGATGAAATTTCATTCAAGTGTGAAAAATGTACTGGAGAGATGCGTCGCGTGCCAGATGTGTTGGACACTTGGTTTGATAGTGGTTCGATGCCATATGCGCAAATGCATTATCCGTTTGAAAACAAAGAAAAATTCGAAGCAAATTTTCCAGCGGAGTTTATTGCCGAAGGCGTTGATCAAACCCGCGCCTGGTTTTATTACATGCACATCTTATCGTCCGCTATTAAAGATTCACGGGCGTATAATAATGTGATTGTGAATGGTATTGTGTTGGCGGAAGATGGCAAGAAGATGGCCAAGAAATTGAAGAACTATCCTGACCCGATGGAGATGTTTCATAAATATGGCGCTGATTCGATGCGGGTATATCTCATGAGTTCGCCGGTTGTGACCGCCGAAAATTTGAGTTTCAAAGAAGCAGATGTGGCGGATTTGACGCGCGGAATGTTTCGCATGTTATGGAACTCCTATTCTTTTTTTGTGCTCTATGCTGACATTGATAATTGGGAGCCGAAGGAATTTAAAAAACCGGTTGGACTTTTGGATAAGTGGATTGTTTCCGAATTGCAGGTATTGATCGGAGAATATAATAAATTTATGGAAGCGTATGAATTGAATCATGCGGTGCGTTTGCTACCGAAGTTTATTGATAATTTATCCAATTGGTATATTCGACGAAGTCGCAAAAGATTTTGGAAATCAGAGGATGATGGCGACAAGGAGGAAGCCTATCAAACTTTGCATTATGTCTTGGTTGAGCTGTCTAAATTGATGGCCCCTTTCGCGCCGTTTATGGCGGAAGAAATTTTTAGAAATCTGACTGGCAAAGAGTCAGTGCATTTGGAGGATATGCCTATGACCGATACGTCGATGATAGATGAAAAATTAAATCAGGATATGAATGCTTTGCGAGAAATAGTGACGATGGGATTAAACCAACGTGCACAAGCTAAGATAAAAGTGCGACAACCATTGCAAAATGTTAAAGTTAATGATCGTTATCGAGATATGATTAAGGGTGACTTGTCATTTCAGTTAATCATATGTGAAGAGTTGAATGTGAAAGGTATTTCTTTCGATGCTAGTTTTGAAGGTGATGTAGAGATAAATTCTAATATAAATAATGAGCTTAGGCTTGAAGGTTTCGCACGGGAAATCGTTCGTTCGATTCAAGCGATGCGCAAAGATGCGGGCTATGAAATCGATAACCGTATTCAAGTTGGCTATATTGGAATGGAAGAAGTTTTCGCACAAACTGAGCTGAAGAATTTAATTCAAAAAGAAGTGTTGGCGGCAGAAATCACAATGGGCGGGCTTGAAAATTGTGATTTGCAAAAAGAATTTAGCATAGATTCTTTAAAGATAACCATTTCCATCAAGCGATAAATTCGTAGTTATGGAATATAAATACACAGGAATTATTCTGAACAAAGTTGAGGTAGGGGAAACGGATCGGATTTATACTATCTATACTCTTGAAGCTGGAAAGATTCGGGTTTTAGCTAAAGGGGTGCGGAAACCAAATGCGAAGCTGGCGGGAAATTTAGAGCCAATTACTTTGGCGGAAATTTTTCTTGCTAAGAGTCGCGGGATGGGGAAAATCACTGGGGTGATTAATTTGGAAAATTTTTCTGAGATAAAAAGCAATCTTGAAGCGCTACAAAAAATCAGTCAAACTTTCAGGCTGTTTAACAAGATTATCGTAGAGCAAGAACAGGATGAAGAAATTTTCAGAAATCTAGAAGATTTTTTGAGAAGTCTGAATGCGCTGGCAAAAAAAGAAGAGGGCGGGGAAAAAATAGATCTCTTGGTGATTGGTTTTTCTTTGAAGTTGCTTAGCTCTATGGGCTATCATCTGGAAGTTGAGCGCTGCGTGCATTGCGAAGATAGATTGCAACCGGAGAATAATTATTTCAGTGCTTCTAAGGGCGGGGTGCTGTGTTTGAATTGCTATAAGTTTGAAAATAAAAGAATACAGATTAGCCCTGATTCAATCAAAGTAATTAGAATTATTTTAAAAAATAAACTTGATGGCCTAGTGCGATTGCAACTTTCGCAACAGGAAATAAATAAGTTAAAAATAATAATCCAAGAGGCTTTAAATTGGATTTAAGGCCTAGAATTTGAGGGGAAAATGTGGTATAATAAGGATGTTGAATAAGAAAATTAGCCCACTAAAGAAAAACAAATATGTCATTATCAGATATTAAACAAAAATTATACGCCAAAGAGGAGGATAAGAATTTATCGGCGCATCAAGAAAGTGAGTTTGACGCCAGAAGCGAGGCAGTTGGAAACGATGTCCAGCCTCAAATTCCTATTGCTGACAATTGGAATCAGGGTGCTGACGATATGGGGCAAGTCAGGAGAAAAGGCATTAAATTCGGTATCATCGCGCTTGTTGTTATCGTGCTGGTTTTGGTTGGCTTGTTCGCAGTTAGAAATTTATTCAAAGAGAACAAGGTGATTGTTAATATTGACGGCGCAACGACAGTGGAGAGTGGAAAGGATTTACGTTTAGAAATAAATTACATCAATGATAATGATATTGCCTTGAATAATGTGGTGTTGCGAGTAAGTTATCCGGAAATATTTAAGCCGGGAGAGAATGCAAATTTCAAAGCAGAAAGCCAGACGAGCGGAGTTTTCACGATTGGTGAAATTCCCAGAAAATCAAAAGGCAAGGTGATATTAAACGGCAGTATTTTCAGTCCGAGCGGAACGTTGATGTATGTGAAGAGTGATTTGATATTCAGCCACGTTGGGACAAGCGGGCAGTTTAGCTCGAAGGGACAAATCGCGGTTAATGTTTCCGCTTCAGTCATCGATTTGGAAATTTTTTCTCCGCAAGAGTTGTCTACAGGTGATGCCATAGATTATGAGATTAGCTATGCCAATAAAAGTCAGGAGGAATTTGATAACATTAAAATAAAGATTGATTATCCAGAGGGCTTTATTTTCTCCAAGGCTAATCCAGATGTTGCTGAAGGGACAAATGTTTGGAACATCGGCCATTTGGCTTCTGGGCAAACAGGAAAAATTGTTATTAGTGGGAAACTGACGGGAACAGCCGAGCAAGTAAAAAATGCGACAGCTTATATTGGGGCTGTTGACCAGGCGCAATTTATTGCTTATCGAACTGAAAAAACGGCGACTAAAATTGTTTCCTCGCCGCTGGTTATAGAGCAGTTAGTTAATAACTCCAATAGCACGATTGTGCGAGCGGGGGAGTTGCTGAATTTTTCGGTGGTATATAAGAATTCTGGAGAAATTGGTTTGCGCGATGTAATCGTTACCGATACGCTGGACAGTCCGGTTTTGGATTATGCTTCATTGAAGTTGCGAGGGGGGACGTTTGATGATGTCACAAAAACAATTACCTGGAAAGCAGTGGATGACAAGCAGTTGAAATTTTTTGAGCCTGGGCAAGAAGGCCGGCTATCTTTTTCAATAAATGTAAAAGAAATTATTCCTGGCGCTAGTGCGGAGGAAAAGAATTTTGTTATTTCAAATTTGGTTAAAGTTGATAGTCCAGATGTTCCAAGGTTGATAAGTTCGAATAAGGTCATCTCGGGAAATGTTTTGGATATAAAATTAGAAACAAAAATAATTTTGCAAGAAAATATTTTTTATGCTGATGCATTGATTCCGAATTCCGGACCGATTGATCCGCAGACTGGAGTGGAATCAACATATACAGTGCACTGGAAGGTTTCTAATGTTTCCAATGATGCCTTGGAAACTAAAGTTTCGGCGACTCTGCCAAGCGGAGTGGAAATGACCGGAAAGATTTCTCCGGATGATGGTAGATTGACATATAACGCTAGAAATAATAGTATTGCTTGGGATTTAGGTCCAGTCAGTGCTTGGACTGGGATTTTGAATCAAGCTAAGGAAGTGGCTTTCCAGATTAAAATAAAGCCGGCGCAAATTCAGGAAAAACAACAAATAATTCTGGTTAATCCAGTTTCATTTACAGCCAAGGATTCATTTACTGGCGGGGACTTAACAGGCGAGGTAGTTAAGAAAACGGCAGGCAGTATTGAAAATGCTACACTTGAGTAGGTTAAAAGCAGTATGCTAAAAATAGATTCTACAATTGAAGGCAGGCGGATTGGAAAACTGCAAACAAAAAACGGAGAAATCAATACTCCGTTTTTTATGCCGGACGCAACTAGGGGGTTTGTTAAATTTCTCAGTGAATCGGATTTAAAGTCAGCGGGTGTTTTTCCAATGGTAGTGAATACGTATCATCTCTATCTTCAGCCAGGAATGGAAGTGATAAGAAAGGCCGGCGGGATTCATAAGTTCATGAATTGGAGTGGACCGCTTCTGTCTGATTCCGGCGGGTATCAAGTTTTTTCTTTGATTCACAAAAATTCTAAGATGGGGAAAATTACTGAAGATGAAGTGATTTTTAAATCGCCACTGGATGGCTCAATGCATGTGATTACTCCAGAAAAAGCCATCCAAATTCAATTTGATTTAGGGGTGGATATGATGGTTTGCTTAGATGATCCGCCGCCAAATTCATATTCAAAAGAGAAGATAAAAAAAGCTGTGGAGCGCACTTTGCGCTGGGCACGCCGATGCAAACTTGAATATGAAAAACAAATCAAAGAAAGAAAAATAAAAGATGCCGATAAGCCGATTTTATTTGGAGTGATTCAAGGCGGAGAACATTTGGATCTTAGAAAAATGTGTGTTGATGGATTGGTGGAAATTGGCTTTGGCGGCTATGGTTTTGGCGCACGACATGTGGATAGCGAGGGAAATTTTTTAGAGGAGATTTTGCGCTACACTGCCAGCTTGATTCCGGAAGATTCTTTGCGTTTTGCCTTGGGCATCGGAACACCCCATGATATTGTGCGTTGCGCTGATATGGGCTGGGATATGTTTGATTGCGTGATTCCAACGCGCGAGGGTCGGCATGGAAAAATTTTTCTTTGGAAGCATGATGATTTAAGTCAGGCCGATTTTTACGAAACAATTAATATTAATAATGAAAAGTATCGCCAGGATTTTTCTCCAATTGATTCCAATTGTGATTGCGAACTTTGCACCAAGCATACGCGGGCATATCTGCGACATATCTTTATGATGAAAGATCCTTTGGCGATGAAATTGGCCTCGGTGCATAATTTGAAATTTTATACTGAACTAATGGAGAAATTGAAAAAAATATGAAAAAAGTAGAGCTTTTAGCGCCGGCGGGGAATTTGGAGAAGTTAAAGTATGCCATTCACTATGGGGCAGATGCGGTGTATGCCGGGGTGCCGGATTTTTCTTTGCGGGCGCGGATTAATAATTTTACCCAGGAGTCATTGCAAGAGGCGGTGGAGTTTGTTCGTCAACATAACAAGAAGATCTATGTGACTTTGAATATCTACGCGCACAATAAGCATTTGGAGGAAATAAAAACTCATTTGAAATTTTTAAAAACATTAAAGATTGATGGCGTGATTGTAGCTGACCCGGGCATTATAATGTTAATAAAAGAATATTTGCCTGAAGTGGAAATCCATTTGTCGACGCAAGCAAACGCGACCAACATCGAAGCAGTGAAATTTTGGGCGAGCGTGGGGGTGTCGCGGATTGTTTTGGCGCGCGAAGTCACTTTGGAAGAAATTCGGGAAATAAAAAAGGCGGTGCCAAAAATGGAGTTAGAAGTTTTTATTCATGGTGCAATGTGCATGAGTTATTCCGGGCGCTGTATTTTGAGTAAGTGGATGACGGGACGCAGTGCTAATTTAGGTGATTGTGCTCAGCCATGCCGCTGGCAGTATAAGAAAACGGAAAGAGTCTTGGAAACGAGCGTGGTGGATGTGCGTGATAGGTTTGAAGTGGATTTGGAGGAAGACCAGCACGGGACATATTTTTTCAATAGTTATGATTTAAATTTGCTTTTCTATATTGATGCGTTAATTGATGCGGGAGTAGATTCATTGAAAATCGAGGGGCGCGCTAAGAGTGCGTATTACTTAGCGATAGTTGTCCGCGCTTATAGAAAGGTTATTGATTCAATCGGAGATAAGGACAAGCTCAAGAAAGTTGTCCAGGCAGAGCAAGAGGAATTGCTTGGGCTAGTGAATCGCGGTTATTGGACGGGCTTTCTTTTGGGGGATGAACCGCTACATAATACGGAAGCGGATAATGTAAAGAGCCAAAAGAAGTTTGTGGGTGAAATTGAAGGGACGGAAATGGTAAATGGGAAAAAACTGAATATTGTGCGGGTGCACAATGAGATTTTTCTAGCGGATAAAATTGAAGCAGTGGATGTGGATAAGAATTTTGCCGTAAAGACAAAGAAGATATATAATCATGATATGGAAGAAGTGGGGGAGGCGCATGGCGGTCATGAGAAAAGATATTTTTTTGAATTTGATGAAGTTCTACCCGAAAAATCTTTGCTTCGTGTCATTTAGTTTTTAATTAAAAAAATATGCAGTTGAAAAATTATAATGTTTATTTTTTCTTCACTATCCTGATTGGGGTGACTGTTTTGGCGTGGTTTGTTTTACGGCCGTTCATCATTCCATTTATTATCGCCGCTATCTTGGCCCATCTTTTCTATTTCTTGTATGCATGGCTTTTAAAATTTGTGAAAAGTGAAATTGCAAGCTCGCTACTGGCTTGCTTTCTAATCGCTTTAGTGGTGATTATTCCAATGGTGGCTATATCAGCGTTTGTGATAAATGAAATCCAAGCGATGCTCGTGCAATTATCGGCGCAATCGGCCCAAGGTGGAAATTTGATTGTGACCACTATTTTAAATATTCAAAAAAATCTTGCCGGAATAAGCCCCATCCTGACGGGAGAACTTATTGATAAAAATTTATTAATCTCTTCAGTAAAAGTTGTTTCGCAAAATGCGCTAGTTATTTTTGGCAGCGTATATTCGAACGTGGCGCATTTTTTCTTCGTTACCTTTGTTATGTTTTTTTCCTTGTTCTATCTATTTATCGACGGGAAGAAACTTGTTAAAAAGGTTATGCAACTTAGTCCGATAAAGGACAGTTACGAACGAATGTTGTTAAATAGATTTAACTCCATTACGCGGGCAACAATCAAGGGGACAACTCTGATTGCTATTATGCAAGGTTTGATGGGCGGGGTACTGTTTTATTTTACCGGAGTGCCTGCGCCAGCTCTGCTCGGGATATTAATGGTATTGACCTCTGTTATTCCAGCGGTCGGATCGGGCTTAGTTTGGGTGCCAGTAGGCATCGCAATGATTTTAGCGGGACAAGTTAACCAAGGAATAGTTATTTTGTTTGTCGGGGCGGTGGTCATTGGTTTGGTGGATAATCTTATTCGGCCGGTGTTAGTTGGAGGGGATACGCAAATGCATCCACTGATAGTTCTTTTCGCCACGTTAGGCGGAATAACTTTGTTTGGCATCACCGGTTTCATTATTGGACCGATTATATTGTCATTATTTATGGCCTTGTGGGATATTTATTATATAGAGTTTAAGAGCCAGTTGAAGGCATTTAATGATTAGGTTACTTTTGGTTGCATTGACAAAAAGGGAATTTAGGTGTATAATAAAATATCGTGGCTAGAAAAGCAGGTCTTTAACAATTTTGGCTTATCACAGCAAAAAACGGTTTTAAAAAGTGTTTTTCGCTGTGATGGGCCATTTCGGCAAATCTTCAAAAAGATCCAAATTTGTTAAAGGAGAAAGTGGATTATGACTGTCGCAACAAACATAGGCGTTTTGAAGTTTAGCACCATTCCAACAAAAAACATTCATTTAATACGGGCATTTCGTCCCGAACCAGGAATGTCAATCAAGCAGGTTGAAAAGGCCAGTAGAGAATTGAATCATTTGGGCGTTGATTTATTTCGATTTTTTGCTCAGAACGTACATCTTATTCCTGCTAATAATTTGAATGGTGAAACATTCTTTTTTCTAGAGGGTGCGCATGAACGTAATGGGAAAAGGGTCGCTCCTTGCATGAGAAAAGTGGTGGATGCACCAGTTGGGTGGTTGTTTTCACATCGTGAAATTATACCATCTGTTTGGGATGAGAGGCATGCTGCATTATATTTAGAGTCGCAACCTAAAGACAACTAATCTAGGGTCTAGGGTTGGTTTAAGCAAAAGCCTTACTCGGTAGCATTTCGGGTGAGGCTTTTAAAATTTTTAAAATTGACATGCGCTATTGGGGGAGTATAATAATAAAGTAGAGAAATAAGTTTTTGGCGTTGATGAGGGATTGGATCCTTGGAGCCAAGTTGATGAAGGAGTCCCGAGTACTCGGGAAAGTCAGGTGGAACCGCGGACCAAATAAATGGCTCGTCCTGAACATATGATTTTTTGTATGTTTGGGATGGGCTTTTTTGTTTAATAATTATTTTTAAAAAATATATGGCAGAAATAAATCAAATGGAAAAAATAGTTTCTTTTTGTAAGAGAAAAGGTTTTGTTTTCCCAACTTCAGAAATATATGGCGGACTAGCTAATTCATACAGCTATGGCCCATACGGAGCGGAACTGAAAAACAACATTAAAAAAATGTGGTGGAAAAAATTTGTCCAGAAGCGGGCAGATATCGTTGGCATGGACGGGCCAATTATGCTTAACTCAAAATTATGGGAAGCGTCAGGCCACACAACTGGCTTTAATGATGCAATGGTAGATTGCAAGAAATGTAAAAAAAGATTTCGCGCTGATCATGTGGTAAAGGAATTGACTGGTGAAGATATGGAAGGCGAATTAGAAAAAATGACGCAAGTTTTGCAAGCCGGGCTTAAGTGTCCTGAATGCGGAAAGTCTGATTGGACGGAAGTGCGCAAGATGAGCCAGATGTTTCAAACTGAAATGAATGGCGTGGATGGACCGGTATATTTGCGTCCGGAAACAGCCGGAGCGATTTTTTCTGATTTTAAAAATATTGTCGATTCAATGCGGGTAAAAGTGCCGTTTGGAATTGCGCAAATTGGAAAAGCTTTTCGCAATGAAATTGTGGCGCGAAATTTTATTTTCCGCATTCGCGAATTTGAACAAATGGAAATTGAATATTTTATCGAACCAAAAACTGAGTGGGAGCCATTGTTTGATAAATGGCTGGATCAACAAGAGGAATTTGCAATTTCTCTTGGAGCTAAGAAAGAGGATTTGAAGCGCTATGAGCATCCTGAAGCTAAGCTTTCGCACTATTCGAAAAAGACTACTGATATTGAATATAATTTTCCGTTTGGTTTTGGAGAGCTTTTTGGTTTAGCACACCGAGGTAATTTTGATTTGACACAACATGCAAAATTTTCCGGGCAAAAATTGGAATATTTTGATACTGCCAGTAATGAGTGGTATGTTCCGCATGTTCTTGAACCAACAGTTGGCTTGGACAGGCTTATTTTAACAGCGATTTGCGCGGGATATACTGAGGAGCAAATGGAAAATGGAGAAGAGCGGATAGTTTTGAAATTTCCAAGCGCGGTGGCGCCAATTAAGGTGGCGGTTTTCCCACTGATGAAAAATAAGCTAGAGCTAGTGGAAAAAGCTAAAGAGATTTTTGATAATTTGAGCGAACAATGGATGTGTGAATTTGATGATAATGGCAATGTCGGAAAACGTTATCGCCGGCAGGATGAAATCGGAACGCCTTATTGCGTGACGGTGGATTTTGAAACGCTAGAAGATGGCGCAGTAACAGTGCGGGATCGCGATACGATGCAACAAGAACGAATTAAGATTGATGAGTTGGAAAAATATATCAGTAATAAGCTAAGCAAATAAAGTTATGAAGATTTTAATTGTGGATAAAAAAAAGTTAGAAAAAAAGGGATTGGTAAAAGTTTCTTTTAATGAGAAGATTACTGAAAGCCGTTTGGTTGTGGATGGAAAAAATGAAATTTTAGAAATAAAAACTCTTTCAAGAGATAAATTTAGTTGGCGCTATGCGATGCTATTGGCGAGGGAAATAATTTTTGTTGCCAAAAGATATGGTATAAAAAAATTGGCTATCGATTGGGATGAAATCGTAAATTTAAATTTAGGAGAAGAGTCAGCTGTAGCAGAAGTTTTTGCAATTAATTTTGAAATGGCTAACTACGAATTTGTTAAATATAAAACTGTTCCCAAAGAAGGCTGGAAGTTCGTCACTGATATACAGCTTGTTAGTAGTAATGGAAAAGTTATTAAAGAAGCTATTGCAAGAGGGCAATTAATTGGCATAGAAACAAATGCCTGTAGGGACTTGGCGAATATTCCTGGCGGTGACATGACTCCAGGAATTTTAGTATCAGATATAAAAAAAGCAATTGTGGGGACGGGAATAAAAATGAAAGTACTGGAAGAAGTTGAGATGAAAAAGTTAGGCATGGAATTAGTTTTAGGTGTTGGTCGAGGGTCAAAAGAAAAATCAAAATTTATTATTTTGGAATATACTGGCAAACAGGAAAAAAATCCGATTGTGTTGATTGGAAAGGGTGTGACATATGATAGTGGTGGATTAGATTTAAAACCCGGAAATAGCATGCTTGAGATGAGTATGGATATGTCGGGTGGATCAGCAGTGGCGCATGCAATTATTGCAGTCGCAAAGTTAAAAATTAAAAAAAGAATAATCGGACTTATTCCGGCGGTGGAAAACATGCCTTCAGGAGAAAGTTTCCGTCCGGGAGATATTATAAAATCAATGTCAGGGCAAACAGTAGAAATTCAAAGCACAGATGCAGAGGGGCGATTGATTTTGGCGGATGCTAATACTTATGCCGAAAGCTTTAATCCGGCTTTGGTTGTGAATGTGGCTACTTTGACTGGAGCAGCATCGGTTGCGCTGGGTCAGCGGGCATCAGTTATTTTCACGAATAATAATTTAGAGTTAGAAAATAATTTGCGTGAGTTGGGAGAAAAAAGTGGTGACTATGTTTGGCCATTGCCGATGTGGGAAGAATATGAAGCAGAAATAAAGGGCACGATGGGAGATATTTGCAACATTCGAAATCAAGGCAATACGCGTGAAGGCGGAACAATTTTGGGGGCAATGTTTATTTATCAATTTGCCAAGAAGTTTCCGGCTTGGGCGCATATTGATATTGCGCCACGAATGACGCCAGTCTTTGATGAGTTTTTGGCTAAAGGGGCGGCGGGCGCCCCAGTCAGATTGTTGGTAAAATTAATTGAAAATATTTAACACTATGAAGTATAAAAAAACGAAATTAAAAAATGGATTAACGGTGCTGACAATACCAATGCAAGATACGCAAACAGCGACAGTGGTGGTGATGGTAGGTGTGGGTTCGCGCTATGAAACAGAAAGGGAAGCGGGCCTTTCGCATTTTATTGAACATATGTTGTTCAAGGGAACGGAGAAAAGACCAACAACTTTAGCAATTTCCGAAGAATTAGATTCAATCGGCGGAGAATTTAATGCTTTTACTTCTAAAGATCGAACGGGTTATTATGCTAAGGCGGACTCTAAACACATTGAAACAGCGTTGGATGTTGTTTCTGATATGTATTTAAATTCTAAAATGGAGGCGGAAGAAATTGGGCGGGAAAAAGGCACGATTATTCAAGAGTTGAATATGTATGAAGATAATCCGATGCGCAGCGTGGGTGATGTTTTTGAAAATTTATTATATAGCCCGAATAATTTAGGGCGGGATATTATTGGTTATAAGAAAACTATTAATTCTTTTAAACGCCAAGACTTCATTGATTATATGGGGCGGTTTTATGTGGCCAATGATACGGTGATTTGCGTAGCGGGAAAATTTGATGAGAAAAAAATTGAAGCGCAAATAGAAAAATATTTTCTGGGCATGAAAAAGGGGAAAAAGGCAGAAATTGAAAAAGTGGTTGAGGAGCAGAAAACTCCAGCGGTGAAAATTAAATTCAAGGAAACTGATCAGACGCACATGGTTTTGGGCGTGCGAGCCTACGAAGAGAATCACAAAGATCGCTTTGCGCTTTCTTTATTATCCACGATTCTGGGTGGCAACATGAGTAGCCGGCTTTTTATTGAAGTGCGCGAGAGAAGAGGGCTAGCTTATTATGTTCGCACTGGTGGCGATACGTATGCTGAATGTGGGTATTTAGCCACGCAAGCAGGAGTCGAACATAAAAACTTAGCTGAGGCAGTCAAGGTGATTTCCCAGGAGTATAAAAAAATCGCGGAAAATTTAGTGGAGGAAAAAGAATTAACCAGGGCAAAGAATTATATTAAGGGTAAAAGCGTGATGGGCTTGGAGTCATCGGATGAAGTAGCAATGTTTTTTATCGACCAAGGGATGAAAAAAAGAACCATTTTAACGCCACAAGAAGTGTTCGCTAAGATTGACAAAGTGTCGATTTATGATATAAAGAGGGTGGCCCAAGATATCTTCAAAAAGGAAAAATTAAACTTGGCGATTATCGGTCCGCATAAGAACAAAAAAGAATTAGAAAAAATATTAAGCGCTAACTTATGATTGAACGCGGAACAGTTAATATCTCAACCGGCATAGTTTTTCGAGCCATCTTGATTATTTTGGGCTTGGCTTTGTTGTTTTATATCCGGGATATTATTGCGATTGTTTTTATTTCTATTGTGATTGTGGCGGCAATGGACCCGATAATTATTTGGTTACAAAAAAGAGGCATTGGGCGGACGGTAGGTGTTTCGCTTATCTACGTTGTAATTTTATTAATACTCGGTTCATTTTTCTCTTTCATTGTCCCGCCAGTTATCGGCCAGTTTAAGGATTTTTCACAAAAAATACCAGGCTATCTGAGCCAAGTCGGAGTTGTGTTCCAAGGAGTAGATAGTTTTTTCCAGACCCAACATATCTCAATGGATGCTAATGGAATTATTCAGGATTTGAATCAAGGCCCAGCTTCAATTTCGGATAATATCTTTACCACAACGCTAGGAATATTTTCTGGGCTAGTGGCGGTCATTGTTATTTTTGTAATTACTTTTTACATGGCGGTTAATGACGACGGTATTAAGAATTTCATGGTGTCGTTATCGCCCGAGAAGCACAGAAAATATGTGGCGTCGCTAACTGATAGAGTGAAGACGAAAATAGGCCGTTGGATGTTGGGTCAGATTTTCCTGATGTTTGTTATATTTGCTATGGACTTAGCCGGTCTTTTAATTCTGGGCGTGCCATATGCACTTTCGCTGGCAATTTTTGCTGGATTAATGGAAGTCATTCCTTTTATTGGTCCGATAATTTCGGCTATTCCGGCAGTAATAATCGGTTTCACTGTTTCGCCTTGGGTGGGATTTTCGGTATTGATTCTTTTCACTATAGCCCAACAATTTGAAGGGCATATTATTGTTCCGCAAGTTATGAAAAAAGCCGTTGGGTTGCATCCGATTGCTGTAATCTTGGCGCTGTTAATTGGATTTAAGTTAGGCGGGGTTCTGGGGGCGGTGCTGTCAATTCCGTTAGCTACAGTAGCAAGCGTTTTTGTGGGAGATTTATTTGAAAAAGATAGTTTGAATTAGTTTTATTTTTATGGATAATTTTGGAAAACTATATATCGTGGCCACTCCGATTGGAAATTTAGGGGACATGACTTTTCGTGCTATTGAAACATTGCAAATGGTTGATTTGATTGCGTGCGAGGACACCCGGGTAACAAGAAAATTACTGAATCATTATGAAATTGCCAAACCGACGATTAGTTATTTTCAACACTCGAAACTTTCTAAGATTGATAAGATAATCGAAGAATTGGAGGCCGGAAAAAATGTCGCTTTGGTGACAGATGCGGGCACGCCAGGGGTGTCTGATCCAGGGAATAAATTAGTGGAAGAAGTTTTGCAGAAAAATATTGCGGTTATTCCGATTCCTGGGGCGTCTGGCATTGCAACGATAGTGAGTGTGGCGGGAATTGATATGCAGAAATTTATCTTTCTCGGTTTTCCTCCCCACAAGAAGGGACGGGAAACTTTTTTCAAGGAAGTAGTGGTGGCGCAGTATCCGGTAATGTATTATGAATCTCCGCATCGGGTTTTGAAAAATTTGGAACTGTTGCAAAAAATGGAAACCAATAAGCAAGTAATTCTTGGGCGAGAATTAACCAAAATGTTCGAAGAGATTGTTCGTGGCAGTGTTTCGGAGGTATTGGAATATTTTCAGAAAAATGCAGATAAAATAAAAGGCGAATTTATAATAATTACACATTAAAAAATGGGAAATAAATTTTATATCACAACTACCTTGCCATATATAAATGCTGAGCCACATATCGGCTTTGCTTTGGAAATCTTGGAAGCAGATGTGTTGGCGCGGTTTCATCGTGAAAAAGGAGATGATGTTTTTTTTAACACTGGAACTGACGAGCATGGTTTGAAAGTTTTGCGCAAAGCTGATGAACTTGGTTTGAGTGCGCTGGAATATTGCGATCGGCAGGTGCAATCTTTTATAAAAATGGAAAAGTTTTTGAATCTGAGTTATGATAATTTCATTCGGACAACGGATGTGGGACATATTGTTGCAGCGCAAGAATTTTGGAAAAAATGTGATGCGAGGGGTGATATTTATAAAAAAATATATAAGGTGAAATATTGTGTTGGTTGTGAGTTGGAAAAAACAGAATCAGAGTTGATAGATGGGAAGTGTCCGCTTCATCCTAATATGGAAATTGAGATTATTGAAGAAGAAAACTATTTTTTTCGTTTTTCAAATTATCAAAAAAAATTATTAGAGTTGTATGAAAAAAATCCAAATTTTGTCTTGCCAAACAAACGCTTAAATGAAATTAAAAGGTTTGTCGAAGGTGGATTGGAGGATTTTTCGATTTCCAGATTAAAAGAGAAAATGCCTTGGGGGGTGGAAGTGCCAAATGATTCCAATCATGTGATGTATGTTTGGTTTGATGCTTTAGTTAATTATATTTCCGCACTTGGTTGGTCAGCGCAAGAAGAAAATTTCGCGCAATGGTGGCCAGGAACACAATTGGCAGGTAAGGATAATTTGCGCCAGCAAGCAGCAATGTGGCAGGCAATGTTAATGTCGGCGGATATTGAAAATTCTCAGCAGATTTTTATCAATGGCTTTATTGGAGTGAATGGGCAGAAGATGTCCAAGAGTTTGGGTAATGTAATTTCTCCAAAAGAATTGGTGGAAAAATTTGGCACGGATGGAGCGCGATATTTGCTTTTGGGTTTTGGAAAGTTTGGAGAAGATATGGATGTGAGCATGGAAAAATTTACAGAAAAATATAATGCGGACTTGGCAAATGGACTTGGAAATTTGGTTTCAAGAATAATCAAGATGGCTGAAAAAATGGAAAATTATCCAGAGATAGTTGGTTCTAAAATAAGGGCTATTGAGGACATAGAAAGATTTTTAGGTGGTCTAGAAATTGGCCAAGCATTGGGCTATATTTGGAAGATTATTAAAGAGGCAAACAAATACATCGATGAAAATAAGCCTTGGGAATTAGCAAAAAGCAATCTAGCAAAATTTGATGAGGTGATGCAGAAGTTGTTAATTGATCTTGGTTTTATTGCTGAGCTCCTTGTTCCGATGATGCCAGAAACGGCAGAGAAGATTCGGGAGTCGTTGAAAAGCCGGCAAACGGAAATTTTGTTTCAAAGAATAAAATAAAAAAAGACCCACTGGCAGGTAGGCCTTGATACTCTAGTGTTTGATGCCCAAATAGATCCTCTTGCCTGGATGCCTCTATAACTCTCGCGCTGGAGAAGTTATTGGCAATCCATTCCGTGGAAGTTGCTGCCACAACCTGGAGAATGCACCACTGTAGCCTGATTGACTTCTAGAAGAACCCATAACTCTTCCTTGGTCAGACGGTCAAGAGATGAAACCTTGGGTACTCGTGATTATTTGAGAGTAGTTTTTGTATTGGCATTGCCAATCTACTCGTTCCTAGTCAGCAATGGCTAACTAAAAACGCCTTAAAGAAGGCTTCATCAAACATAAATTGTGATATAATATTTATAGCAGAGAATTAGTATTTTGTCAATGTTTAAGCCTTAAATTTAAAAATATGCTTATTGATACCCATGCCCATCTGGATGATGAAAAATTTAATCCTGATCAATCTGAGATGATTGAGCAGGCTTTTGCGAGTGGGGTGGAAAAGATAATTAATGTTGGAGCTGGTTTGGGAAGTAGTCGCCGCTCAGTCGCCTTGGCGGAAAAATATGCCAACATTTTTGCGGCTGTGGGATTGCATCCGCATTATTTTAACCAATATGCGGAAAGAAGTTTTGATAGAATCGAAGAATTTAAAGCATTAGCTAGACAGAAGAAGGTAGTGGCGATTGGCGAAATTGGCTTGGATTATTATAGTCATTTGGAAGATTTGATTACAGAGGCACAAAAGGAAGTCCAGAAAAAAGGTTTTGTGTTGCAAATTGAACTAGCGAAAGAATTGAATTTGCCGGTAATAATCCATTGTCGTGATGCGTATGCCGATACGCTAGAAATAATTAAGAATTATCCGGGAGTGCAGTTTGTTTTTCACTGCTATGGCGGAAGTCTTAGTTTTACGGAAAAATTATTGCAAATGGAAAACATTCATTTTTCTTTTACTGGCAACATTACTTATGCCAAGCCGGATGCGGAAATTTTGGCAGTGGTGAAAATTATTCCCTTGGAGAAAATAATGTTAGAAACTGATTGTCCCTATTTAACACCCGCGCCACACCGTGGGAAAAGAAATGAGCCAAAATTTGTTTCGCTGACGGCGGAAAAAATCGCGGAAATAAAGAATCTAACTACGGATGAAATTTCGGAAATAACCACGCAAAATGCGATAGATTTTTTTAATTTTTAATATTTTTATAAAAAAGCCAAAAAATCTGGGAAAATTGACTTTTTTGTGGATTTACGAGATAATTAACAACGATGAAAAAGGAAGGAAATAGTGAAAAAGAGATGTGGTGGCAACCAGCCTTGGTGCTTTTTGGAAAGCTGAGTGGTTGGATTGCTGGGCCAATTATTTTGGCAATTTTCATTGGAAAAGGATTGGATAGAAAGTTTCAAACTGAACCGTGGTTGTTTCTGGGAAGTGTCGGATTAGCATTTATAATTTCAACGTTTGGAATTATTCATGGGGCGCTGACTGAAATGAAACGGATTGAGAAAGAAGAGAATAAAAAATCACATAACTAAATACTAATAACTAAATAAAGTCTAAATTAAAATTTCTAAGTTAGATATTAGATATTATTTAGTTATTAGTAATTAGACTTTAGTCTTAAAATTTAAAGTATGTCAGTAGAGACAGAGCAACAGTTAAATAGCGTTAAGGCAAATCAGGAGGTTTCTCATGAGGCCACTTTATTTGCTGAGCCGATTCCAGGCTTGCATGTCGGAAGTTTAACGATTACAAATTCTTTGATTAGTAGTTGGATCACAGTGGCTATTTTAGTGATCTTTTTGGTGGGCGCTGGGAAGAAAATTAAGAAAGTTCCAAGTGGATTGCAACACATATTTGAAATTCTTTTAGAGGAGGCTTTGAAGTTGGCAGATAGTGTGACAGGAGATCGCAAGAAATCGAAGAAGTTTTTGCCAATTACGCTAACACTCTTTCTTTTTATTTTAGTAAACAATTGGCTGGGTCTTTTGCCAGGGGTGGGAACAATGGGCTTTATTGAGGAGGAAGGGTTGCATAAAGTTTTCATTCCATTGCTTCGTGGCGGAACAGCGGATTTGAACACTACTTTGGCTTTGGCGCTGTTTGCGGTTGTGGGTTCGCATATTTTTGGCGTGCTGATGGTGGGGAGTTGGAAGCATTTGAATAAGTTTTTGAATTTTGAAGCTTTCTTGGCGATTCCAAAGAAAATCAAGAAAGATGTTTCGGTGATTTTGGTCAATCCAATTAAAGCATTTGTGGGAATCGTGGAAATTATTGGGGAAGTGGCCAAGGTGGCTTCACTTTCTTTTCGGTTGTTTGGAAATATTTTTGCGGGAGAAGTTCTCCTCGCCTCAATGATGGCGATTTTTGCATATGTCTTGCCATTACCGTTTATGTTTATGGAAATCATTGTTGGCTTGATTCAAGCTTTGATCTTTGCTATGCTGACTATGGTTTTTATGACAATTGCGACCACAAATGAAGAGCATTGAGTCCCTACGAATTACGAATTTATACGAATGTACGAATACTCATAACTTTAAATTTACCATATCAGTACATCCGTATAAATTTATAGGAAATAAGTTAATTAATTTTTTAATATTTTATTTATAATCACCAACTATTCTCCCCATAGAGAGAGAAAGGATAACTGGTGGTGTTGAATAAAAAGAAACAATATGGAATCAGTAATGTTGGCTAAGGCGCTAGCAATCGGATTGGGATCAATCGGTCCTGGTTTGGCAATTGGATTCATCGGTTCAAAGGCGATGGAATCAATCGGGAGAAATCCTGAAGCGGCTGGAAAGATTCTTGTCCCAATGCTTTTGGCAGCAGCTTTTGCGGAAGCTATTGCTATCTATGCGTTGGTGATTGCTTTCTCAATCAAATAGTATTTTTACCATTCTTGCTCTTGGGATAAGAGCAAGAAAATTAAGAATATTAAGTCTAAATAAAAAATATTATGGAAGAGCTAGTAAAAACATTTCATATTGAATTCAGCTTGGTTTTGGCGCAATTGATTAACTTCACGATTGTGCTTCTGGTGTTATATAAATTTGCTTATGGGCCAATTTTGAAGGCGCTGGAAGGTCGGGCCGACAAGATTGAAAAAGGCTTACAGGATGCGGAAGAATCAAAAAAGAAATTGACGGAAATGCTAGAAAAAGAAAAAGCAATTTTGACTGAGGCGAGAAAAGAGGCGCAGAAAATAATTACTCAAGCGGAGGGATTAGCTAAGAAAAATAAGGATGACATTTTAGTGGAGGCGAAAGCGCAATCCGAGAAAATTTTAGTCACGGCGGAAAGAAAAATTGCGGAAGAAAAAGAAAAGATGTTTGTGGAATTGAAAAAAGAAATGGCTGGCTTAGTTGTTTTGGCGACGGAAAAAATCATCGGAGAAAAAATTGATGCAGAAAAAGATCGGGCAATAATTGAAAAAGCTATTCAATAAATATGAAGATTACGACAGCACAATATGCAAAAAGTTTATACGAAGCAACTGCTGAAAAATCAGAGCAGGAGGTTGATGGTGTGGTAAAAAATTTTTTGCAAGTGGTGATTAAAAATCGGCAGAAAAAGATGTTGCCGAAGATTATGGAAAAGTTTTCGGAGATGTGGAATAAAAATCACTCTACTGTGGATGCGGAAGTGATAAGTCGGTCAGAATTGACTGCAGATCAGATATTGAAAATAGAAAAGTTTATCAAAGAAAAGTATGCTGTTTCGAATGTGAATTTGAAAAAAACGCTGGATGCAAAATTAATGGGCGGGATTATTGTGAAAGCGGAGAACGAAATAACGGATATTAGCTTAGCAGGAAGATTATCAAGTTTAAAAAATAGATTATCTAAATAAAATTTAAATATATTTTTTTATGAACAAGGATTATATTGTTGAACAACTGAAGAAGCAATTGGAAAACTTTGAATCAACTTCGCAAACCGAAAAGGTTGGTGTGGTGGTGGAAGTTGGAGATGGAGTAGCAAAAATTTCAGGTTTGTCAGACGTGATGTCGAGCGAAATGTTGGAATTTCCGGAAGGAATTATGGGAGTGGTTTTGAATCTGGAAGATGGTCAGGTGGGAGCAATGATTCTAGGAAGCTATGAGGGAATTAAAGAAGGAGACGTGGTAAAATCAACGGGGAAAATTCTTTCTATTCCAGTGGGTGAAGCAATGATTGGGCGGGTTATTAATCCGTTAGGACAAATTATTGATGGCAAAGGCGAGGTGGTGACAGATAAATTTTATCCCGTAGAAAAAATTGCGCCAGGCGTAATCACTCGTCAATCAGTAAATCAACCGGTGCAAACTGGTATCAAGGCGATTGATGCGATGATTCCAGTCGGACGCGGACAGCGCGAATTGATTATTGGTGACCGACAAACAGGAAAAACCGCGATTGCAATTGATACGATTATCAATCAGAAAGGTCAGAATATGAAATGTATTTATGTGGCGATTGGGCAGAAGGAATCAAAAATTGCGCGAATCGTAGCAGAGCTAGAAAAGAAGGGAGCGATGGAATATACTACGATTGTGGTGGCAGGAGCATCTGATCCAGCGGCTTTCTCATTTATTGCGCCATATTCGGGTTGTGCATTGGCAGAATATTTTATGGACAAGGGTGAGGACGTTTTGATTATCCATGATGATCTTAGTAAACATGCTTGGGCGTATCGTCAGATTTCTTTGATTTTGAAGCGACCACCGGGACGTGAAGCGTATCCTGGAGATGTTTTCTATTTGCATTCCCGACTTTTAGAGAGAAGTGCGCGATTGAATAAAGATTTTGGTGGGGGTTCCATCACGGCTTTGCCAATTATTGAAACACAGGGAGGGGATGTGTCGGCTTACATTCCAACGAATGTAATTTCTATTACCGATGGACAAATTTACTTGGAATCAGATTTATTTTATAAAGGAATCCGCCCAGCGTTGAATGTTGGGTTGTCAGTGTCACGCGTAGGTTCAGCCGCTCAAACTAAGGCAATGAAAAAAGTAGCTGGAAAATTACGTTTGGATTTAGCGCAGTTCCGAGAATTAGAGGCTTTTGCGCAGTTCGGATCTGACTTGGATGAAAACACCAGAAAGCAAATCGAAAGAGGGAAACGGACGGTAGAAATTTTGAAGCAAGGACAATATGCGCCAATGGCGATGGAAAGCCAAGTTTCAATTTTGTATGCCTTGATTAATGGTTTCGTGGATGATGTAGCAGTGGAAGTTTTGAAAAAATGGGAAGATGATTTCCATAAATATTTCAAATCTAATGCAAAAGATGTTTTGGATTTAATTGCTGAGAAAAAAGAATTATCCGAAGAGGTGGTAACAAAATTGGAAAAAGCAATTAAAGAATTTAAAGAAGTTTATCAAGCAGCATAGAAATAACTGATATCTAATAACTAAAGACTAAATAAAGTCTAAAATAATAAATTAGAAACAAACATTTATTTAGTAATTAAACTTTAGAAATTAGGCTTATAATAAATTTATGGCTTCAGGGAAAGAAATTAAACGCAGAATAAAATCAATCCATAATACTGGGAAAATTACCCGGGCGATGGAGATGGTTTCGGCTGCAAAAATGCGCAAAGCGATTAATAGTGTTTTGGCGGTCAGGCCGTATGCGCATAGTGCCTGGAGTATCTTAACAAATCTTTCTCGCGCTTTTGAGCAATATCAAACTGGACTTTTGGAGGTGCGTGAAGTGAATCGAGTTTTGGCGATTGCCATTACTTCTAATCGGGGGCTGTGCGGATCATTTAATTCGCAAATGGCTAAAAAGATTCGTGAGGAATTGCAAAATCCAGAAAAATTAAAAGTTAATCGCAAAGGCAGGGAAAAAATAGTTTCTAAGAAAGCTGATCAGGAAATTGAAATTGATTTTATTTCCATTGGTAAAAAAGGGGAGAATGTTATTCGTCGCGCAGGTAAAGAAATCATTGCTTCATTTAATGAGCTGACTTATTTGCCAAAGGTGGATGATATCCGTCCGGTAGGAAAAATAATTATCGAGGATTATTTAGCCAAGAAATATGATAAAGTGGTAGTTTTTTACACGGACTATGTTTCAGCCATCAAGCAGGAAACGCGCATCCGTCAGATTTTACCGATTTCAAAAATTGATTTAGAAAAGCAGATTGCTGAGATGGATGTTTTGGCGAAGGAATATGGCTTGGACGAACCAGTGGTGGAATATAAGATTGAGCCGAATCCAGAAGTTATTTTGGAGCAAATTTTTCCTAGAATTATTGAGATGCAGATTTATCATGCCATTTTGGAATCAAATGCCTCCAAAGAATCAGCCCGCATGATTGCAATGAAGAATGCGACGGAAGCGGCTTCAGAGATGGCAAGTGATTTGACGTTTGCCTATAATCAGATTCGCCAAATGAAAATCACTCAGGAAATTGCTGAGATTTCCGCAGGGCGCGCAGCCTTGGAAGAGTAGTTTCGAAATTATTATTCAGGATTTAAAAAGTATTTGAGTTCTGATAGTTATTTTGAAAATAAAAAAGCCGCCCCTTGCAAGTTGTTAAACTTGTAGGTAGCGGCGATAGTAATCACTCACGTACAGATGTTATTGCATCTGCTCATACATGATAGTGAGTACTAAGGATGGATAATGCCCTCCCCTTTCGACCGTCAAGTCAGTTGTCAGTATCTGTTTGACTTGAATTTTTTCTCGGTTCTCTGATAGCCAGGTGTTAATCTTTTTTTGCAGAGTATCTACTTCGCCACTGATACAGGTAAATATCTGTACTTGTGTCGTCCCCGCGGAAACAGTGGATGCTGATGTCGTTGTTGCGATGGGATTACTCGCCACGGTCACGGGTATCGTATGCTGAGATCTAGCCTCTGCTACGATCGAACAGGAAAAAAATAAGGAAATTGCCAAGCTGATAATGATCATGTTTCTGTTCATGGTAGTGCTCCTTGTGGTATGGGTTGTGGTGTTGGATTTCCAATGCAATTGTTAAACAACAATCAATATTAGCACATAATTAGTATTTTGTCAAGTGGAATTGAGTAATAATCAGTAAATATTGTTTTAAATAAGCCAATATTTAGCGATTAAGACTTAAGTAAATTTATAAAAATATTATGAATACGGGAAAAATATCACAAGTAATCGGGCCGGTAGTGGATGTGGAATTTGCAGAAGGGCTACCAAGAATTTATAATGCTCTAGAAATTAAACTAGAAGACGGTGCGAAGCTTGTTTTGGAAGTGCATCAACATTTAGGCGGAAACAAAGTCCGAACTGTTTCCATGGGTTCGACTGATGGTTTGCGCCGGGGAATGGAAGTGACAGACACTGGAGCAGCAATTTCAGTGCCAGTTGGCGCGGGAGTTTTGGGACGGATGTTTAATCTTCTAGGAGAAACGATTGATGGAATTGATACGGAAGTGAAAATTGAAAGAAGGGATCCGATCCATCGCGAGGCGCCAAGTTTTGCCGAACAATCAACAACAGCGGAAATTTTTGAAACGGGTATTAAAGTTATTGATTTGATTTGTCCGTTTGTAAAAGGAGGTAAGGTTGGTCTTTTTGGTGGGGCAGGCGTAGGGAAAACTGTGGTGATTCAAGAGTTGATTCGAAACATTGCCTCTGAACATGGTGGCTATTCAATCTTTGCGGGTGTAGGAGAACGAACACGCGAAGGAAATGATTTGTATCATGAAATGAAAGACTCAGGTGTGTTAGACAAAACAGCGTTGGTGTTTGGGCAAATGAATGAGCCACCAGGAGCGCGTCAACGCGTGGCGCTGTCAGCTTTGACAATGGCGGAATATTTCCGCGATACCGAAGGCAAGGATGTTTTGTTTTTTGTGGATAATATTTTCCGTTTCACTCAAGCTGGTTCTGAAGTGTCCGCGCTTTTGGGACGTATTCCATCAGCAGTGGGCTATCAACCAACTTTAGCGGAAGAAATGGGACGTTTGCAAGAACGAATCACTTCTACTAAGAACGGCTCAATTACGTCGGTGCAAGCGGTATATGTGCCAGCCGATGATCTTACTGATCCAGCGCCAGCCACAACTTTTGGTCATCTTGATTCAACGGTGGTGCTTTCGCGTGGCCTATCGGAACTTGGAATTTATCCGGCGGTTGATCCATTGGATTCAAGTTCGACTATTTTGGATCCGAATATTGTCGGGGAGGAACATTATCAAGTGGCGCGAAGCGTCCAACAAGTGTTGCAGAAATATAAAGATTTACAGGATATTATTGCAATTTTGGGAATGGAAGAACTATCCGAAGAAGACAAAATTGCTGTTTCTCGAGCGCGAAAAATTCAGAAATTCTTATCACAACCATTTTTTGTGGCGGAACAATTTACCGGTACGCCTGGAAAATATGTGAAGTTATCTGACACGATTCGTAGTTTTAAGATGATTTTGAGCGGGGAATTGGATGAAGTTCCAGAACAAGAATTTTATATGAAAGGTTCAATCGATGAAATAAAAAAGTAAACATTTTTAAAGTCTAAAGGCTAATAACTAAAAACTAAATAAATTCTAAAGTAAAAAATTATAAAATTTAAACTTTAGGTATTAATATTTATTTAGTAATTAGATTTTAAATATTAGACTTCAATACTATGAGTTCACGAATAACGTTTAAAATCATTACACCAGAAAGCACGGCATTTGAAGATGTGATTGATCAGGCAACTTTGCCAGTGATTGATGGCGAAGTGACAATTATGCCCGATCATCGCTCCTATATTGCCGGGCTTAAAGCTGGCGAAATAATGTTGCGAAAAGGGGCGGAAGAAATCAGCTTGGCAGTGGCTGGCGGTTTCTTTGAATTTGCAAATAACAAACTGATTGTTTTAGCGGACCGTGCGGAACGGGCGGAAGAAATTGATTTGAAGCGAGCGGAAGAAGCGCGAGCAAGAGCGGAGGAGCTGAAAAAAGAAAAAATCACAATGGATGATGTTGATTATGCAAGAACGGTAGCGTTGATTGAAAAGGAAATGGCGCGAATCAAGGTGGCGAAAAAACATCACACTCGAAGTGGAATTAAAATAAATTAAATTTCTTGCAATAGCTTTTCCAAAAACAGTTCACGAGCAATCGAGGACTGTTTTTTATGGTATAATAAAAACATAGTTAGTATTAAATAATAATTTTAAAATTTATGGGCGAGCAAAATATCCCAATCCCGCCAATGGGCGGAGTATTTGAAAAGCGGTGGGTAAAAAATACAATCATTGGTGTGGTTATATTTATTGCTGTTATTGTGGCGCTACGAACAGTGATGGGTACTTTAAATATGGCGACGAAAAGTTCTTCTAGTAGTTTTAGCCTGGGGTCAGATGATATTTCAGCCGGCCTTTCAAACGAGTCTTCGGCTTGGAATATGCCCAAAATTGGAGGTACAATGGCGAATAAATCTCTGAGTGCTAATGATATAGTAAGGGAATCTACCGCGCCAATGGGGTCTAATGGTGCTGCTGGAAGTGTTACGGATAAAAAAGTTATTAAGAACGGGAATTTAAATTTGAAAGTTAATAGCGTAGATAATGCTGTTAAAGATGTTGCGGGTATCGCAATGGCTAATGGGGGTGATGTTTTTTCTTCCAATGTATACAATAGAAATAGTATTAAAAATGGAAATATTGTCGTGAAAGTGCCAGTGGCAAATTTCGAGAAAACATTTAATGAAATCAAGAAGGTCGCTTCGCTAGTTATTCAAGAATCAACAACTGGACAAGATGTGACCGAGGAATATGCTGATTTGCAATCACAATTAAAAAACAGGCAAGCGGAGGAGGCACAATTTCAACTTATTCTCCAGCAGGCCCAAAAAATTCAAGATGTTTTGGATGTCACCCAGCAATTGTATCGCGTGCGAGGCGAAATTGAACAATTGCAAGGGCGAATGAAGTATTTGGATTCACAAACAGATATGTCTAGTATCTCAATAGCTTTATCAGAAGATCAAAATATTACCGTAACGGATTCTTGGAGGCCTTGGCAGGTCGCTAAAGATGCAGTGAATTCCTTAATTAAAAAGGCGCAAGGATTTGTAAACTTTGCTATCGTGTTGGTTGTGACAGTTATCCCAACAGCAATTCTATATCTAATCTTTGTTTACATAATATTCTTAATCGGGAGAAAGATTTACCGAAAAATGAAAGGGGATAGGTAATGAGCGGTATGAATTAAAGAATAGAAAAAAGACTCTCGATTTGAGAGTCTTTTTTTTGAGGAAATAAATGTTAGATGTTATGCTCTTTTTTATAAGCACTCCATTGCTTAGCTGACCAGTCAGTTGGTTTTTCGGTAATGACTGCACCTGGATGCGGGAATTTACTAGCAGATTCGTATTTGCTATTGAAGGTGTCTTTGAGAAGAGTTTCGCCGGTGGCGGTGGTAACTTCTTGTCCGAGAGTAGTTTTCAGGCCACCATCCGGACTTCTTTCTAGGATTGTTGGTCCAGTAACTGTCGTTTTTCTGCCGTCATCGGTGCCATAGAATTGGAAGGTTAATTCTGTGCCAACTATTTTGACTTGAATTAAAATATTGGCTGGAGTATTGTTGATAAATTTCAAATCAGGATAGGGAACGTAGACGGTTGAATCAAATCCCTGCGGGTTATAATAAGCCACTGGATAAGCATGATTTCTTCTGGCTGTTATTTTTAGCCCGCTATATACCGCCGCGCGGAAAGTGGTAGTGGAAACCTGGCAGATTCCACCGCCAAAATCTAACTCAGTTTTGTTTTGCTTGATAACTAGTTCTGGTAAATAGCCGTGTTCGCCATCAACTTCCCCAAGTATTTTCACAAAGGAAAATTCTTCCCCTGGTTTTATTATTAGGCCATCAAATTTTTTAATGGCAACCTTGATGTTGAATATTCTGTTTTTAGGTGAGCCGGAAAAGTTTGATTTTCCTTCGCCAATTAGAGAATTAATACCAAGGTCATTGGCGGAATCAGTAGAAATTTCTGGTTTAGTGACATCGAAAGGCAATTCAATCTCTTTTACATTAGAATTGTTTTTGAGATAATCTGTGAGTATTTGGGTGGCTTTTTCTGTGTTAAGATTGACTCCATCTGCGCTGGGAGAAAAAGCGGATATTTTTCCATTTTCATCGGCCTGAAATTTAGCATTTTCTGGGGCTTTATTAAATTGCACAGCTAAATCGTTAACAAATTCAGCTAATGGTTTTTCATCTAAGCTTATTTGGGAAATTTTTTGTATATGATTAGCTTGTTTGGAGAAGGAAAATAGATCGCAAAGAATGTTTTTTTCATAATGGCAGGTATTGGTATTTTCAATTTCTGATTTGTAGGCTGGATTAAAGATTAGAAATTCTTTAGAGGTGGCAATCTTTTTTATAGTCGCCTGAGATAGTGGGTAAGTAGCATCTTTTATTTTTAGGACTATATCAGTGTCTGATTTTTTTTCACTAGATACTGCGTCCGAAGTTTGGTTGGGGGCAGTTTCAGCCACGGCAAAACTGCTTATTGAAAAGAATAAGAAACAAAAAATTATTACAGCTAAATCAGTGCGAATTCTATTATGCGCCATGTTCTTATAATAGCTTAAAATTGCTCACAAATCAATCTTGGGAACTAAAAAAGCCCCTTCTAGAGGGGCTTAGAAGTGGATATTTAGAAGCCACGGACTTGAATTTTTTTAGTTTTGGTGGTGTCAGCTTTTGGCAGGCGAACAGTCAGGATGCCGTTTTTCATGGAAGCATCAATTTTGTCGGCCAAAACATCAACTGGCAAGATGACTGAACGGGAAAATGAACCCCAGTAGCATTCTTGGTAGTAATAGCTATCTTCGTTTACATTTTCATCATTTCTTCTTTCGCCACGAATGGTAATCATGTCGTTATTGATGCTGACATCCAAATCTTCCGGTTTTACTCCAGCAATAGTTGATTTGATAACGATATCGGAATCGGTTTGGTAAACATCAATCGTTAGTTGTCCTTCGCCGTTGTCGTTAGAAACAAAGTTGTCTTCGTGCATATTTTTTTTAGGAGAAGTGATTAACATTTCCGCGGTTTCTTCTTCGTACATATCCGCCAGGGGCGTGGTTATTTGCGTTCTTGATTCATACATATCTGGTTCAATCCGGCTTGAGCCGGTAAGTTTTTCTAAGAAAGATCTTTTTATTTTGGTCATTGCTTTAAATGCTTACTAATTACCCTTCTTATATTATATTAGAATATTATTTATTTGGCAAATCAAATTTTGATTGATTTTTTAAGGTTAAATAGGTGAAAAAGATGAATAAACACAGAATGAAAAGGTAGATTAGTAGAAGAAAAGAATCAAGCTCGTAAATAATTATGAAATTATAAAGAAGATGCATAAGTATCGGGGGAATAATGGTTAGCCATAAAGGAATTTTTTTGTACAAGCAATATCCGATGGAAATGCTTGTAGTGATGTGGATAAGTGGAAAACCCAATAGCGGCGCTAGATCATTGCTAGGCAAATTGGCGTTAAAATAGCGATGAAAAATTTCTGTTAAAGCGAAACCAAGACCGAGGAAAAGCGCGTTAGAAAAGGCGGTTTTGCCATCCTGCGTGGCGGAGTTTTTTTTATTTAAAACAATCAATTTTAGGAATTCTTCAATGATGAAATAGGAAATTAACGGAAACGTCAGTTGACTTAGATCCAGTTCAGTATTAATTGAAAATAGGACATTGAAAGCATTTTCGAGCAGTAAGGCGCCGAGGGCAACGATGAAGCCAAGAGCTAGGAATTCAAATTTTCTTTCTTTTGCATTAGTCATTTTCAACTTTTATTTTAATTTTAGATTGGCGTCAGTTTTTAAATTTTTCCAATTATTGAGAGTTTGTTTTTTTTCTGAGGCAGACATTTTCTGGTAACGATAATGTCCAGCGATAGCAATCATGGCAGCATTATCGCCGGAATAGGTGATAGCAGGAATAATGTAAGCCAGATTTGAATTTTTTTCTGAGATGGCTTCGCCAAATTGACGGCGCAGTTCTTTATTGGCGCTTACTCCGCCAGCAAGCATAATTGTCTGGGGTTGATATTTTTCAGTTGCTGCCAGAGTTTTATGAATCAGTACTTCGATGGCCGCTTGTTGAAATTCATAAGCAACTTTAGTTTTGAAATTAATATCCGTCTTCAATTCTGGATATTTCTTTGTGGCATATAAAACAGCAGTCTTCAGCCCGGAAAAAGAGAAATTTAAATTTTTCGCTTTTAACATCGGACGGGGAAATTTTATGTCTGGCAAGGCGGAATTATTTTCTGCAGTATAATTTTCGGCTAATTGGGAAATAATCGGCCCACCAGGATAGCCTAATTCTAAAATTCGCGCGACTTTATCAAAGGCCTCACCAACAGCATCATCTAGTGTTTGCCCGACTATCTTGTAATTCAAGTGATCTTGCATGAGAATAATTTGCGTATGTCCGCCAGAAACAACCAAACAGAGAATTGGAAATTTCACTTCTGTATTTTCTGGACTAAGCAGATTGGAATAAATGTGCCCTTCGATATGATGAATTCCAAGCAATGGTTTTTTCCAGGCATAGGAAAGAGTTTTGCCGGCATTTGCGCCGATTAGAAGTGCGGGGATTAGTCCGGGGCCATTAGTAGCAGAAATTAAATCAATTTGCGCGGGCTCAATGTCGGCAATTTTTAGACTTTCAGTAATTACAGGAATAATATTTTTCAGATGTTCCCGGGCGGCTAGATTTGGCACAACCCCGCCCCATTGGGCGTGTAGCTCAATTTGGGACGACACAATATTCGACAAAACCTTGATTTTGCCGTCTTTTTCTTCAATTATCGCCGCGGCCGTCTCATCGCAAGACGTTTCGATGCCTAAAATTAACATAAACTTAAATTGCTGATATTTCTAACTTAATATTCTTCTATTATAGTCGAAATAAAAGACTTAGACAAAGCCTTGATTTATTTTTCTTTTATGCTATGATTCCTACTGTTATATTCATAGCCTCAATTTTCAAAGGAGGTTATTTGAAATATGGCTTTATGGCCCTATCGTCTAGTGGTTAGGACAGCAGGTTTTCATCCTGTAAACAGGGGTTCGATTCCCCTTAGGGCTACAAACAGAAAACTCCAGCAATTATTGCTGGAGTTTTTGGTTATAAGAATTGACTTTTTGCTGAAAAAAGGCTATTCTATCTAATGTTTAACTAGACTTATATATCAAGTATTATGTATAAATTTCCCGACCCAAAAACTATCGATCCTAAGGAAAGAAGGGTGCAACGAGCGTTAGAGATGGTGCATGGCACTTTGGCGTGGTCAACGCTTATTGGGATGGTTATCGTTTCAATTTATTGGCCAATTCTGACGGCCGTGTATATTATCGTTTTTGATGTGTATTGGATTTTCCGCATAATTTTCATTACGTACTATTCCGTCAAAGCTCATTTACAATTGCGAGAAAGCAAGCAAATTGATTGGTGGGAGCGTTGCCAAAATATTGCCCACCCAGAGCAATATGCGGCTGATTTGGAATCGCGCATTAAAGACCTGAAGCAATCTTTAAAAGAGATTTCCTTTTTTGCTTTCCGAGAACGGCGCTTAGTTCGAAAATCTATCCGGCGCACGAAAACACTTTTGGTGGAAGTGAAAAAAATAGTTCCAATTCAGGATCAGGTTTTAGATTGGCGCAGTATTGTACATGTGGTTTTGTTGCCAACAGCCGGTGAGCCAGCGGAAATTATTGAACCAGCGATTCAATCATTAGCTGATTCAAATTTTCCTAAGGAGCAGATGATTATTCTTTTAGCCACAGAAGAGCGCGAAGATCCGGAATCGAGAATTCCCAAGGTGGAATATTTACAAAATAAATTCAAAGGCGTTTTCAAAGATTTTATTGTCACCACGCATATCGTAGAAACGGGGGAGATGAAATGCAAGGCTTCGAATGCAACTTTCGCCGCGAAATATTTAATGAAATATTTGGATGAAAGAAACATCGACTACAAACGTGTAGTTTTTTCTAATTTTGATTGCGACAGTGTGGCGCATGCGGAATATTTCTCCGCTTTGACGTATGCTTATATTACTAATCCGAAAAGATTGCAACGCGCCTACCAGCCGTTGCCGATGTATCACAATAACTTATGGGACACGAATGCGGTGGTGCGTTTGGTAGTGACCGGCTCATCTTTCTGGCATTTATTTCAAAGCACGCGTCATGAAATGGTAACCTTCTCTTCACATTCTGAACCGTTTGATACGCTGGTGAAAGTTGGTTTTTGGCCGGTGAATATGATTAGTGAAGACTCAGTTATTTACTGGAAATGTTTGTCATATTTTGATGGGGATTATGAAGTACAACCAATTCGTTTGCCAATTTCTTTGGACGCGGTTTTGGCCGAAACATATTGGAAGACAATTAAGAATCAATATAAACAAAAACGCCGTTGGGCGTATGGTATTGAGAATTTTCCAGTGACGATGCGGGCGATTTGGCCGAATAAAAAAATTCGCTTGGGCGTGAAATTGCGCATCACTTTTGAATTGATTGAGGGGCATTATTCTTGGGCGACGACTTCATTTCTTTTGGCGTTTCTTGGTTGGTTGCCATTAGCTTTCGGAGGCGAAGGATTTGCGCAAAGTGTCTTGGCGCATAATTTGCCATTGTTCACGCAAAATTTGATGAACCTAGCGATGATGGGAATGTTGGCTTCAATTCCACTTTCCATGGTTTCCTTACCACCAAAACCAAAAAGATATCATTGGACAAAATATTTAGTGATGCTTTTCCAATGGGTGCTTTCACCAATTGTGGCATTTTTCTCCGCGATTCCCGCGCTGGATTCGCAAACCAGAATGTTAACCGGCAGATATTTCGGTGAATTCTGGGTGACAGAAAAAATGAAGAAAAAAGATTAATTTATTCTAAGTGCGTATTGGCTTGAAATTTTAGAAGGGCATTCTCGAGAAGAGGATGCTTTTTTAGTTGCGGATCATGTTGCAAAATATTAGCTGCTTCTTCGCGGGAACATTTGATAAGTTTTAGATTGCCTAAGTGCTCCATCACAATATCGGGAATGCCAGATTGGAGAGTGCCGAAAAATTGTCCTGGCCCACGCAACTCTAAATCTTTTTGTGCTAGTTCAAAGCCGTCATTACTATCCTCAAGGGCTTGCAGTCTTTCCAGAGTCTTATCAGTATTGGAATTGGTAAAAAGGAAGCAATATGATTGCAAATCTGAACGACCAACCCGGCCGCGGAATTGATGGAGTTGCGAAAGGCCAAAGCGATCCGCGTCTTCAATCATCATGACGGTGGCATTGGGAATGTCGATTCCAACTTCAATCACGGAAGTGGAAATTAAGATGTCTAATTTTTTATTTTTAAAATCTTGCATGACAGCTTCTTTTTCTTTGCCTTTCATTTTTCCGTGCAGAAGTCCGAGGCGAAGATCAGGGAAAACTTCTTCGGAAAGACGTTTATGTTCCGCCACCGCCGCTTTCACCTCGGTCATTATTTTCGATTCTTCCACAAGGGGAAAAATAACAAAGATTTGTCGGCCTTCAGAAACTTGTTGGCGCAAAAAGTCATAGGCTTGTTTTTTCTGGGTAGGGGGAATTATTTTCGTAATAATTTTTTTACGGTTGGCAGGCATTTCATCGAGAATAGAAAGATCAAGACTGCCAAAGCCGGCAATGGCTAGTGTGCGGGGAATGGGAGTAGCGGTCATAGTGAGAAGATGGGGGATAGTTTTTTTTGCACCGTCCTTTATTTCCATGGTTTCCTGTTGCAATGCGGCGCGTTGAGCAACACCAAAGCGATGTTGTTCATCGATAATGACGAGCGCTAAATTTTTAAAAGTAACATCTTTTTGAATGATGGCGTGGGTGCCGATAACTAAATTTATTTTTCCACTGGAAATTTTCTTTAAAAGTTCCGTGCGTTGATTTTTGACGCTTATTTTTTCTAGAGTATTTTCACTGACAGGAAAAATGTTTTTGTAGGTTCCAGTTAGTAATGCAATGTGGAAATTATAATCTTTCAATGTTTTGCTTAGGCCTTCAAAATGTTGTTTAGCTAGAACTTCGGTTGGCGCCATAAGGGCTACTTGAAAGCCGGCTTGCATAGCTTGGAGGGCGGCAATCACGGCGACTAAGGTTTTTCCAGCGCCAACATCGCCATTGAGTAGGCGATTCATAGGGGTGGATCTATCGAGATCTTTTAGAATTTCAAAAGAAGCTTTTCTTTGGGCGTTGGTGAGTTTAAAGGGAAGAGTGGTGACAAAATCTTTGATTATTTTTTCTTCAAATTTTATCGGAAATGTTGTATTGGAATCCCATTGATTTTTAACTTGCAGAGCCTTGAGTTGAATAAGAAAAATTTCTTGGAAGGCAAATCTTTTTTGAGCCAGCAGAAGTCTTTCCGGAGAAGTAGGGAAATGAATTTGTTTGAGAGCGGTGTAGGTGTTGTATAACTTTAATTTTTCACGGATTTCTTCCGGAAGAATATCATGCAGTTGTTTGGCAGATTCAAGCAACTTTTTCATTTGCCAACGAATCCATTTAGAAGTGAGGCCTTTGGTTTCTGGATAGACTGGAATTAAGCCCCCAGTATTGGTAGTGTCGCGCTTGGCATTTTCCCAGGCGGGATTGGTCATAGATAAATTTTTCCCGCGAATTTCTAGTTTTCCACTAAGCCGAATTTGCGTGCCCTCTTGAAGGGAAGTGGCGAGAAATGGTTGATTAAACCAATTAGCTTTGAGAATATTTTCCGAAGAATCTTGCAGTTCAATTTCAAAAATTGTCATTCTCCTTTTGAATATTTTGGCTAGTTTTGTTTTGACGACAACCCCTTCGACGGTAATGGTTTGATTAAGAAAATCTTGCGAAATTGAAACAGTTTTAGAAAAATCATCATAGCGAGAAGGGAAGTAGAAGAGGAAATCTTCCACGGTGAAAAGGCCGATTTTTTCCAAGAGTTTGGAGTATTTCGGGGTAATTTGCGGGATGCTTTCTAAAGAGGTTTGCAAATGAAACATGTTTTTAGTATAAAAGATTTTTAAAATAAAAAATACCCCCGACACTTGCGATTGCAAGGCGGGGGTAGTGGGAGAGGGCGGGCTGAAATTCAATTTGCCCGGGCCTCTGAGTTTGGACATCTTTGGCTAGTTGTTTGTAATCCTTGCCAGGTTCCTGGTATGTCATTGAAAAAGCTCATTAGCCCAATAACATTCCTCGTGAGATTCATTCTTTCTTTGGCTGTGCTTATCTTATCGCTTTCAAAGAAGGGATAAACCGGAGTTACGGTGATAGTCTTTTCATCGCTGTTTATGGCGGTGAAACAGGCTCCTGTTTTCTCGCAGATTTCTTCAAGTGCTCTCTGGATTTGACCAAGGGGCGCATCTTTTTTATCTGCGAGTAATTCTCTTGCGATACTAACCGTGGTATCGTGACCGCCCCAAACTATCTGTAAAATAACTTTTCCCATCTCTTCCTCCTTTGCTCTTTTTAGGGTAAAGAAACAACGAGTCGTGTTCATAATTAATGCGACTATGAACTTGTTGAAACCATAGCATTTTTCTCACCTTTTGTCAACAGCAAGTTACTGACGGAAAATCACGGCTATGGGCAGGGAAATAAAAGCAGCCCCAGGCGATGCCGGGGGCTGAGAAATAAAATGTGTGATTGCGGGTCAGAAGCAGGCGCAAATTTCTTCAATCTTGTCCTTGATTTCTAATTGAAGTTCCTCGGCTAGAAAATTATCCAGGCGAAATTTAATTCGACGCCTATCCTTTCTTACTATGAAAACTACTCGAAATAAGTCTTTTTGCAGGTAAATAAAAATGGAGATTTTAATGTCTTTTTGCAAACATCCTCTTTCTCTGATTAATTCCTGGGCAAAAAGTTGTAAATTTTTTTTGTCTTGTTCTCGGATAGCTGTTGAATGCAGTATTCTTTTGCGTAAGCGCTCTTCTGTTTTGGAGAAAATATCCAGAAAAACATAGGAAATATAGGACAGTCCAATTTCACTTTTAGTGATAATGGTATTGCCAATCATTTTGATGATACCGCCATCAATATGAATGTGCGGATTGTTTTTTTCCAGTCGCTCGCGGATTTCTTGCAATAGCCCTGTTTGGGATTGTTTGAATCTTTTGCTGATTAAATCTGAAACTATGATATGCACCGCCTCCTTTTCGCTGTTTTCGATGCTGATGCTAAAAAACAAGCTATCTGCATCGTGACCTAAGTCGATTAGTTCTTGAAAAAAAATGCGCCATTTTTCGGCAATTTCTCTGACTCTCTTTTCGAATCGCATCATATCTGCTCCTTTGGGTGCAATTTACGCTGCTGTTTTTAAGTAACATTTTAATATGTGTAAAGTAAGCCAAAAAACATTTTTTGTCAATATGTCCGCGCTTAGAAGGTGTTAGTGTGGACAAAAGTATTTTTTGCTGGTAGTATGCTTGATATAAGAGCAGGTCTGAAGCTAGAAGCGCTCAAGGTTATGTTGAATGTTGGAGAGATGGCTGATAGTTCCGCCAAAGGCGGATAAACTTTAGCGATAGTCGCTTTGGGTTGATATTGAAATTACGAAGTAAATAAAGTAGGAGAGATGGCTGAGCGGTCGAAAGCGACAGTCTTGAAAACTGTTGAACCTTAACGGGTTCCGGGGGTTCGAATCCCTCTCTCTCCGCCGTTGCTACGCTGAAGCGTAGCTATGGCGTGACAAGGTCCGCTATAGATACGCGAAAGCGAGCTTCAGCTTAGATACAGTTAAGTAGAAATTGCGAATATAGAATGTCCTTGTAGCTCAGTGGATAGAGCGTCTGGTTGCGGTCCAGAAGGTCGGCGGTTCGATTCCTCCCAAGGACACATTAAAAAAGTTAACTTGCTTATAAAAACAAAAATGAAAATGGACATTGGAAGAAAAAAAATGCACATTGAAAAACAAGACGATCAAGAATACGATGAATATGAATTTGATGAGGAAGTCTTGATCAAGGAGGCGCATCTAAAACATGCCAAGTATCATTGGCAAACACATGAGCACGAAATTTTTGAAAAAGATAAAAAGTGGTATGCGTATGCAGGGCTTTTTTTAGCGGCGATAATTGCTTATGCAGTTGTTATTAATAGTCCAGTTATGGCTATTACTTTTGTTTTGATCGGGGCAGTGGGGTATATGACATTAACCAAGGAGCCACGGATTGTTAATTTTTCAATTGTAAATGAGGGAATTGTAGCAAATAGGAAGTTGTATGATTTTGATAACATTGAATCTTTCTGGATATTTTATGAACCGGGGCAAATAAAAGTGATCAGCTTGCATATTAAAAGTAAATTCTTGCCATATCTGCATATTCCAATTGGAGATGCTGACCCGAATATTATCCGTAAATTGCTTTTGGAAAATATTGATGAGGATAAGCATGAACATAGTATTGTAGACATTTTCGAGAGAATTATCGGCGTATAGTCTTTCTCGCAATTTTTTGGAAAAATAAAAAGCTTCCCGCTCAGCAGGAAGCTTTTTATTTGTGCAGAATGAAAAGATTAGTATCTGTTTCTTCCGCCTCCACCAAATCCTTGGTTGTTTCCACCAAAAGATCTTTTTGGTTTGTCAGCCATTCTTTTTTTATTACATTCGTAACAATAAAGTTTTCCGTATGTTCCATCATCTTTCAATGTTGGTTCGAAAGGCATTTGAGCAATTGGAGTTCCGCATTCAGCGCAAGTAATGTTTAGCGCTGTAATGTCGAACATTTGCTTTTGTGGACGATCGTTATTTTGATAAGCCATATAAAGTAAATTCACCTCGCTTTCTAGTCCGTCCCGAGTACTCGGGATTTGGGATATCGGGTGATTTACTCTTATAGCTTACCATTTATGATAATTGGTATAATTTATTCACCGTCAGACAAGAATAGCATGAATAGGCCTAAAAGTCAATCGATAAAAGGGCTCATGGTTGTCATTTTCTCGAATATGTAATATGATTAAAAAACAGTGAAATAGATGAGGAGAGGTGGCTGAGTGGTCGAAAGCGGCACACTGCTAACGTGTTAACTCTTAACCGGGTTCCAGGGTTCAAATCCCTGCCTCTCCGCCAATAGGCATATTTAAAAAATCAAGCGAGTTACGCTTGATTTTTTTGTTTGTTATGGAGAAAACGTAAGGTTATTTTTTCTTAGATTTTTTTAGCATTTTTTTCATGCGCCATTGCATGATGAGATAGACAATTAGGGCAGGGAAGAGGATTGTTAGGAGTGCGTACGCAATCAACCTCCACGGCATCACCCAAAACTCCACTGTTGCTTCTACTGGCACATCTTTTTTCCCATCATCATAAACCAATAGGAGCTTAGCAGTATATTTTCCCCATCTGAGTTTTGAAGCTTCTTTGAAATCCCATTGCAATTCTTGGGCGGGGTTATTCTTTTCATCTAAGACAGTTTTACCATCCCGCTCTTTGATTGCATATTTAGGAAAACCATCTGTCCAGGTTTCTTGGAAATCTCTTGGCGAATCCGGAAGGATAGAACCTTTGTTAGGATTTACTTCTAGGATAGCAACATTCTTATTCGCTCCTTGGCTGATGAAGATATTGCCTCGGGGAGCAATATGGACACTGCCCGTGTTTCTCAGTTTAATCGAGAAGATGGCCGGTAGAAATTCATAGAGTTTTTTGTTAACACTAAAGTCAGTGACAGTTACTTCCCGTTTGGCATTTGGTACCAGCGCTTCTAGTAATACCAAAACAGCCGTACCGCCATTGATGATTGTTTGCCGGTCATTTTTTTCTACATTTTCTTCTGCCCGGGAAAAAACTATGGCATAGTAGTAGC